>Ga0181570_10002976_pt1 | contig 13130 bp, 8 predicted proteins | sample 101ome_18_FD_148667 | JGI IMG/M metagenome (GOLD analysis project Ga0181570, IMG submission 148667) | Coastal salt marsh microbial communities from the Groves Creek Marsh, Skidaway Island, Georgia - 101406AT metaG (spades assembly) | ecosystem: Environmental > Aquatic > Marine > Intertidal zone...
CAAGGGTTTACCAGTTGGAAATATTCACAGCCTATCGTATCGATGATTTCTACCACCGTGATGTTTAATGGTACAAGTTTCCTCGCTATGCCGGGTTACAATTATTATCAATGGATGCGTTGTGACACAACAGGCTATACCACTATTCCAAACGCGAATACCAATACGTATTCTCCAACACAAACCGGAGATTATGCCGTGTTGATTATCAATGGTACTTGTAACGTAATTACAGATTGTTTGGCGTATACCTCCCCATTTGGCATAAGCGAAAGTGAACTCGATTTTTATGTGTATCCAAACCCTAATGCCACAAGACAACTTTTCTTCTCTCAGGGCAATGTGGAGGTTTGGATGACTGATCTAAGTGGTCGAATCATGGTTGACCGCACCCGGATTGAAGCCAGTACGGAGTCTTTGGACGTAAATGGATTGGCTTCTGGAGTCTATTTATTATTGGCGGAGTTTGATGGGCATGTGAATGTTTCAACGATCATCCTACAGTAAGCTTGGATATGTTAAAGCCTTTGAGAATTACCCTAGTTGCGTTTCTATTCATTCCAGTATTTGGAATAGGGCAAGCGCTGAATGTACCCTCGTTTCAGACTTTCTATGGCGGAAATCCGGATCATCATTTGGTAGGATTCAGCAAACGTTATTCTTCAGGCCTAGGCTTTACTGGACTTGCGACCATTAGTGCCATAGATCCATCCTCTTATTCGGATAAGTTTTTTGTAGGTCCAAGCTATACGTTTAGTGATAACCAAAATTCGAAATGGAGCGCTTCCATAGCACCAGGAATTTGGACTACTGGAGCTATCTACAATTTCCCTATTTATCCTCTCAATTACGGTTTCGTGTCTCAAGTGGATTATATGCTCACCGAAGATTATAGCATTAGATTGGGCCTAAACTTTAATCGTGAGGATAACTTTAGCACAGGAGTTGTTGGTTTTACCTATCATTTAGGAGAGACCTTTTTCCCAACAAAATTGGACAGCAATCTTCGTAAAATCAATCTTGCCTTTACCTATGGCGGGAATGTGAACGGTCATGTATTTCTATTAGAAACGAAGCTCTCCAACAAGCTCGGGTTCCATGCGATCACCTTAAGCGACGCCCTGCATCCTAGCACTAGCGTACGCGACAGTTATTACATAGGCCCTGCCTTTTTCTTAGAAGAAGCGTTCCTAGGGCCCTTCGATCTTTCAATGAGCTTGGGCATATATACCTATGGGTTAGTGTATAATTTTCCTGGTTACCCTATTCTGCCCGGATCGAATATCAAGCTCGACTATAATTGGAAAGAAAGAGTTGCCGTTTCGACCGGATTGATAGCCTTGCCAATGGACGCAAAGTCCTACAGCTATTTGGGACTCTGTTACTCGATTTAATTAATTGCCAAACGGTAGCGGCCAGGCTTCATACCATACTTGTTTAGCCTCTTGCACATTGGCAAACTCAGCATCGAGATATACCCTAATCCATTTATCGGTGCGGTAATATGCTAATGGATGACCTATCTGTTCTTGAGTGATAACCACTTTTTCCTCTACAAATCCGTTGAGTTGAAAACATGCGACGATATATACCGTTTTGGGAGGGACTGTTCCAACTAAGGACGTGGTATTCTTTGGAGAACTCATTTCCTCCTCTTCGGCAGTAATCTCTATTGCATATTCATCGGTCATTTCTCCTTGCTGAGCTAAGTGCTCAGTAGTTTGCGGGATTTCTGCAACAGCAATCTCTTCAATCTCTTCGGGTGCCAGGTTTTCATCGATGGGCTCCTCTTCTACCAACGGTACGAATGCCACTTCTTCCGCATGTTCAACTGTCAACTCAAGGCTATCCAACGAGGCAATCACCTTTTCATTTGTTACAATTTCTTGCACTTCTTCGGTCAATGGGTCTACGGCCGTTGTGTCTACCGCTTCGAATATTACGATATCATGATCCTTTCGAAGACTCATATTTCCCAAAGTGTCTTGGGATTGTTTCGCTTCTTCTAATACCTCTGCCACCTCTTTTCCTTCTGGGGCAAAACGAGAACTTACCCCTTTTGGGGCTTTAGATTTTGTAGAAAATGAAATGGTATCAACGGCGATTGGATTGGATATGGCTGGCGATTCCATAGGGTTTAATGAATCCTTTGAAGGAATGCCTTCCAGCGCTAGACCATTGGTCATCAGGTCCATTTTTTGTTTTACCGAGTACTTGCTAATCAACTCCCCCTTGACCGTATAGGTAGTTTTGAACCACCTATATTCTTCAAGCTGTTTCACGTTAACTAACTCATATTCAGGGTATCTGAATCTCGCTTCGGAATGGAGAGAAACGCGTAATTGGTCAAAAATATTTGACTCAAACTTGTCGTATTCCCCTGAGGTGAAAATCCCGAAAAAATACACAGAGGATTTCTGAATTTCCTTTTCCCCATACTCACTTAATTCAAACGATTGAGAATCCTGCTGATCCCTTAATTCAAATAGGCTCGTACTCTGCGATGCGCAAGAGCTAAGTAGAAGGAGCACTGCAAAAAAAGACATGCTTTTTAGCAGTGTTTTTTCATATATTTGAGTGAATTGAACCATTTTCCAAACCAATGTTCAAATATAGCATTCCTTTATTGCTCCTACTATTAGGCTCTATGACAATCTCATGTCAAGGAGACTTTGTAGATCAGTCGGGAGATTTTAATCTAGATTTGAACCGACCCATAAAGGTGTTAGAAGGAAAGTTCTCAGTATTGGACTTGTTTTACATGGACAGTGTGCCATCGGCGAACCCACAAATTGTTTCAGTCACTAATGAGCTTTACCAAGACGAACTAGACCTTTCTTCGTTGGTCCCTGCAGACTCCCTGTATAGCATTACTGAATCTTTACTTTCCACCGGGCAATCCTACCGTATTAATGACCACGGACAGTTGGTGCAAAGCATCAATCAATTGAATTTTATTCAGGCTTTTGCGCCAAGTGATTTTAGTTTATTCAATTCAAACAATGGGTCGTCTATTACTTGGGGCGGTTGTAATTCTTATTCAAACTATTATTTCGGCGCTGTTACAGTTCCTGAAGTTTTTGATGGTATTCATATTGATTCCGGTATGTACGACATCACCTTGGTGAATAACCTGGATTTTGATCTTACCATCGGTGTTTCTCTAAAATCTAACCCAAGCATACTTTTTAGTCAAGTAGTAAGTATCGCTTCAGGAGGCTCTTCCACATTCACCGTTAATATCAACGATGTTGATGCGAATGCTGCATATAATTGGACTATATACCAAGTGAGTACAAATGGTCTGGCCGCAGGATCTCCCGCCATAAACAACTCGAATACTTTTGATGTAAAGGTTTCACGCTCGAACGTATACCTGTCCTCCGGGAAATTCCGTCCCACAAGCCACATTTTAAGTCAACGAGATTTTGATGTGTCCGTCCCTGTTTCACATCCGACAAAGTATAACTACATCGACGGTGACCAGTTAGAGTTTGATAATTACATCACTGCCACCGGTTTGTCAGGAACTAACCTGGAATTACACCGAGAGTTTTCAGGAAGTAATGGTACATTCTATTCCGATGATATAACGGTCATTTCCTCCCCCGCTACCATTAATTGGATAGCTTCCTTGTCAAATCTACCCATAGCCCCAGTTCAAGGAAATATACACGTGAGCTACACTCTACAAACGGCGCCAAATGCCATTGTTGACATAGAGCCTAATAAATCCATTCTTGTTCGTCATGGATTCCAATTACCCCCTGAGCTAAATGCCATCGGGTTTAACGAAAGTTGGCTGCTTTCACACAGCAACACCACAACTCCATACGATCATTGGCCGGAAGAATTAACCCTATCATTTCAGCCACTCGAATCTTCTGTATCACGTGACTTCAATTTCATTGGCTGGGGGAAAGTGCATGTTAATTCACAGTTGCAAAACCATATTGCCACTATCCTCAATGATGATACCATCGTGAATTGTGGAAACTCCTATTTAGACTCCAATGCAAATTCAATGTTGAGTTGGAATTTAGGGGCGTTTAATATCAATGCCTTCAATACTTTGACGCCCGATAGTCTCTCTGCTACCACCAACTACTTTTTCGAAGCTCCTTGGGGCATGAGAATCAACAGACCGGCATCAAATCTTGGAAATTCTCATACCAAACTAAAAGCAAACTCAGGTACGGCGAGACTACGAACCGAAAAGCTTTTTGATCTAAGCGACAACTATAAACTGGATTCATTGATCGCGGTCTGTGATAGTGTGAGCGTCTTTGCTACCATTGGCTCAAAGACTCAAATTCCGGTGTCAAATTCATTCTCATTAACTCGCAGTTTTGACACCATAGTTGCCTTCAATAATGTGCATCTTCCTGGAAACGGCGAAACAACTTCAAGCACAAGATTGGTCGAGGATCCACTAAGTCTTAATGCATTAATGACCTTTAAGTACAACGTAGATTTCACCAATCCTAACATCGCGCTGTACACCACAGATAGCTTATTCTTGGATTTGTATTTTAACTTCATCGGCCTTCCATAATGAAACATTGTATTTACATAATCATTTGTGCCCTTGGATTACAAACCGCTCAAGCACAATGGGACCTGAGGTTTGAATCTCTCTATGATCATACTGCAGATAGTAGCGGTTTGGAGTTAGCCTTTGCCCAATTCGAGCAAAAATCCTTGTCAAATGCGCACTTAGGAAATTGGTCCGGAATGGAAAGAGTGGAGCACTCTCAGTCCGTATTCGCCATGAATGAACATACCAACGACCTAATTAATCTCAGGTTCCACCGAAGATATTGGCAGTACGGGATGAGCACTACGCTTTACAATCTAAACACTCGAACGCTGAGCCCTTCCCTGTTTAATGTGCTTTATCTCGGAGAAGATGCTGGAAATGGAAGCTACTCGTACTACTCAATGAGCTCTTTAAAGCATAGTTTTTCAGTGGGTAGAAGACTTGGAGGCATAGGGGAGCTTACCTTAATACTAAATGGGCACCAATTAAACTCTTTTGCCGAACTCAACTACACTGGGCAGCTATCACAAGGCCAAGATGAACTTCACGCTAATTTCTCTGGCGATTACCATTCTTACAATGCGGACTATACAGATACCGCTAGAACCATTGCAGTTCTCCCACAAAGCATATACGCTACGGATTCTGGTCATTACTCCATTTATAAATACGGAGAGCTAATGCCTACTTATGGCTTTTATCTGAAGCTACATTTAGGAACCAAAATAGACCTCGCGGTGTTCGGTAATCATTTGGGAGCGGCATCAGAAATCACCACAAAACGTCAAAACAATAGTTACGCATTAGACTTGAGTACTTCAACGATTCAAACCATCGATTTAATCAATGCAAGTACAGATCCTTTCATACAGCCTAATGGTAATTACAGCTACTCCGAAACACGCAAAGAAAAAGGAGATAGCACCTTCACTTCTATTTTACAACCACAAGTAACAGGGGCCTCTATTACGTTCAAAATGAAACCGACACTTGAACTATTGGCATCCACATCAACTACTAAATATCCTTCCTTCGACAATCACCGCTATAGTTTGCTATTGCGAAAGCATTTTGCTGATAGCTACCTTCTTGGAGGTGTGTTGTATGAAGACCGCAACAATACAGAAGACTATTATAATTTGGTCTTAGGTGCACAATATTCCGTAGCGCCTAGACTGCATATAAAGTGTTACTCGAACACGGCAATTAATTACAACTACTTAAATCAAAAAATTGCGCCTATTGGCACTGCTAGAATGCAGTTCATGATTGGTGCAGAAATAACACTACCATGAAAAAGCTGAACACACTAATCATTGCCATAATGCTTACGGCAACTTCGGCAATGGCTCAAGAAAAAGTTGAAGCCATCACCATTGGCAATGGGCTTATTCGTACCCAGGATAGTAGAGATATCATCGGTCGATTCTACAAAAACGACGCTGGCGACACTGTAACAATCGATCTGAAGCAGATGATTCCTGTAAAAAAAGCATTGCCAAAAATCTCGCAGAAATTAGGCATTCCAAAAGATAAAACGACCATCCTTAAAGTCGTTGAACCCAACAATAAGGTCGTCTACCAAGAGCTGAACATTTTGGCGCCAAACGCCAAAGCTCCAGCTGATACCATCAATAGTCCTATCTCATTAGGCTATTCTATTGGACGCCACACAGACCAATTCAATGTGCGCTTACGCTACTTCAAAGGATTTGGTTTGGATTTCCATCTCGGAACTTCCATTTACAGAAGCGACCTTAACAGTCATTTCTTATATGTCGGATTGTCAAACGACTTTAAATCGATGTTCGGAACAGAATGGGATGGAATTTTCTCTGCTGGTGCACTAGGCATGGTCTATTACGACAATGACGAGATGTTATTAGGGCCTGTTGGCATCATCACCATTCAAAGAGACTATGGCCCTAGATCATCATTCGGTCCTAAATTCATATTTGGCGCCCACAACGAGGTTGGGTTTGCGATAAGCACAAGATTTTAATCATGAAGAAACTACTATTTTCTCTCCTTCTATCCGGTGCTGGACTGCTTAGTTTTGGTCAGACCATTCTCATAGAACGTGTGCTGTATGCCGCACCAAATGAGATTAATATTCTTTCCATCGACCGTCAAGGTGCTAAAGTATACTTCTCCAACGACGACCGCCCAGGTCTTCTTTATTCAGATCTGCGTTCTAAGAGAGTGATCTTAGACTCTACTTTATCGAATATTGAATTCATGGGGTTCACCAAGCTAGACCCTGTATATTCCGTTCTACAGCTTCCCGATAGAAGCTTTTATCTGTCAAATTCGATAAATGGCGAACTTACTCCTATCGTCAGTAAAATTGGAAACGTTGCTCTGCCTGAACTCCAATATGACGATAGCCGAGACATTTATTATGGCATCGCAAATAATAGCATTATTGAATGCCGTATTGATGAAACCGGAATCTTGAGTGTAGATACCATTACTGAATTTAACGGTATAAACTTAAATGCAGTACATTCCTTTAATGGAGACCAATTCTACTCTATTGAAGAAGCAACCAACATCAACTATATCGCAAAAGATGCACAAGGTTCTATTCAAAAACTCCGCTACCCTATCAATTATGGAGAGTCTGCGAATGAAATTGCAGTATTAAACTCTGATTCCATAATCGTCTCCAGAAGGCTACGTTTAGGAGAACACCAACTTGCCCTAATCTATGCCTCAGAAATAGTCAGTCAGCTCGATACTATCGAGGTTCGCAAAATCAAAGAAGTCGAAACAACGCAGGTGGATTCCGTTATTGATCAAACCTACATTCCATTCAGCGAGTTTACTGCAGAACGAAATCGAGATATAGGAAAAGGGCGCTGGGCAACCGTTATTGACCGCACCACAGATGCACTCAAAGCAATGGTCTCGTTAAACAACGCATTGGCAGCTAACCCTAACTCATTCTCTTATAAAGACGATAGTGTATATTTCGTTTTGGGACCTAAAAGAGAGGTGAAATTTGATGCAGAGCAAGACAGTGTATTCTTTAGCAGAAAAGGTATAGTCACACGAACATTCGATTTCGAGTATGATACACTCGTAAAGCCCGCGGATGTTGTTTTACGCTTGAAATGTATCGATCGGCTATCAGGGCTTATGCCTGGATTCAAGGTTGATTTCTATGAATATGAAAGCAATACAGTCGTAAACTCTACTAATGTTTTGGCAGAAGAGGTTTGTTACCTCAGCTATTTCCCAGATTACACATTAGGAATAACAGTAACATCACCGGGGTATCTTCCACACTCATTAAAAGTCGATCCTTCACTCGAGTATAAGACCAGTCGTCAAACGGAGAAAATCGTCTTCCTTGACAACGCCGTAGGTCAAACTGTTAGAGCCGTAACAAACGATATAAGCGCTGTACCGCCATCTACAGACGGAGATTCAGGCAATGGCTCGACCTCTTCCAAGCAGAACAACAACTCAGGGAAAGGGCGGCCAGTCGTTCTAAAGAATGTATTCTTTGGATTTGACAGTAATGAACTCAGCGAAGTAGCGATGCGAGAACTAGAGCTAGTTTATGAAAGTCAGAAAAATGCTAAATCGCTTACCATTATAGGTCACACTGACAGCCAAGGGCCTGCTTCTTACAATCAAGGGTTAAGTGAACGCAGAGCGGCTGAAGTTGCCAACTTTATGCGTGACCTTGGGTTCAAAGGAAAGCTAAATTCAATAGGGAAAGGAGAAAGTGCTCCGATTGCAACGAATGAAACCGCGGCCGGCCGAGGTAAGAATCGACGTGTAGAGATTGTCGTTACTTATTAGAAAGCAAGCAGTCGGTAAATAACTGTGGATTGCGAGTTTCCAGAAGTTCTCGTAATAAACGCGTCTTTTTCGCCTATTTGAACAAAATTCAAGTCGTCTAATCTGCTATTGATTGGTGAAGGAAGTCGTATAGGACGGTTCAATCCCTCGTAATAACAAAAGACATCAAAACCGTTTTTGCCGGTCAACGTAGAATAATATAATCGACCATCACCATCGACGAAAGGATACACGTCATTGTTAATGGTATTAATCTCGTCCATCGCTTCAATCTCTCCCCAAAGGTTTGGACCGAGCATTTTCACTCTGTAGATGTCTAATCCACCCATACCACCATCAATATCGCTAGCGAAATAGAGGTAATCTTCTTTAGAATCGAAAAACGGTTGCGTGTACGTATACCCTAGTTGAACAAATGGTGGCGTAGCACACTGACTGAAACCATAACTAAGGTCGATATGACTCAAAATAATTCGGCTTTCGGCCATGAACTCATTCGTTCGATAATCATTCATAGCGGCAATCATAAAAGTATTGCTGTCGTTTACTGCGATCCCAGCTATGTTGAAGTTATTGTTTTCTAAGTCACAGAGGTTTCTGGTATCCAATCGACTGGTTTCGTTATTCACCATGTCAAACACAAATGCCTTATACCTGTTGTTCACAGATGGCACCGTTAAAAATGGTTTATCAGAAACATAAACGATTTTTCCCTCACCAGTATAACAAACGCCTATACTATTGAAAGCCTCTTTTGTAATAGGAGATATGTTAAACGACTGAAAAAAGAAGTTCGGAAGCAGTTCATTTATCTTTTTCGTATCCACATCAATTCTTGGCTGTGCCATCATTGAAGTCACTGCCATAGACAGAATGAATGTAAGTTTACGCTTTCCCATGAACTGTAATGTTATAAAAAGAATACTGGAGTTTCCACAATTCTATTGCCGTATGACTTTGCTCTTACAAAATGAAAGCGAATACAGGCCGTGTGACTTTGCTGAGAAACGTATTTGATCTCTGTCAAGGGATAAGCGTATTGATACAAGAAATTGAATCCACTTGGGCTGTTGATTTGATAAATCCATCCAACCTTGTTCGGAGAAACAAGCATCCCACTGCTAAAAATATTTCTAGATCGCAACAAGAAGTGCATGTTCACATCGATGGGCGAGTTTGGAGTTACATTCACTAATCCTGAATACAAAAAGTCTAGTCCTAATGTAGTGGGCATCTCGCCCCCACCAAAAACATGTACTACCCTTGCGCCGTAATTATCATTAATAAAGAATGAGGTTCTCACCACATTACGGAAACTTACACCCGCGTATTTTTTAGGGCCATAGTATGCCCCGCCAATGTCCACGTTTTGATACCACTTTTGAATTACCCCATTAATTATGATATAATCATTTGGGTCAATGTATTGCTCGCTGACGAGGTCAATACCTAATTGGTTCATAGAATAACGAATACCCGCAGAGAAGTACTCTTTTTCACTGATGCGTAAATGATACGCCGTTGTTAAGGCGAATGAAGTATTTTCTATAGGTCCTACAGAATTCTCCATTACTGCTATATTGAACCCAAAGCGACCCTTCGTCATACTATCATACGTAATATTTGTCGTGACGGGGGCTCCATCTAATCCAATCAATTGTTGATCATGGCTAAAACTCAGTGAGCCACTTTGACGTCCAGCATAAGAAGGACTGACACTTACCGGATTAAAAAGGTAGTTCTCTAGTGCTGGGTGTGTTTGTGCGCTCAACATCAAAGATGTTAAGGAAACAATAATCAAAATGCTATGTCTCAACCTCAGTAATCTCATTATCTAGCAATGTAAATATATCCTGATTGACGCCATTTATCTGGTCGGATTTCAAGAACATAGAAGTAGGTTCCTGACGGAAGCTCACCATCGTTACTAAACCATACTACTCTGCTCTGAGCCGTACCGCCAAATCCTGATCCTTGGTTATCAGATTCAAATACTTTGTTTCCGTAAATATTGTATACCGTAAACTTATAGTTATCGAAATACTGCAGGCCTGGGATCTCAAGTGCATCATTCGCACCGTCAAAGTTTGGCGTGATTACAGAAGGAATGAAGAATTCACACAAGTCAGGATCACAATAGTTCGGGATGCCATCTCCATCACAGTCATCACCCACAATGCCATCTTTGTCGTAATCGTATTCTAGCTCATCTGGAATACCATCATTATCACTATCTAAATCGTAACCGTTTGGAATACCATCCCAATCACAGTCTTCAAATGTTTCTACCGAATCTGGAATACCGTCACAATCTCTGTCAAATGATTCAACCACTGTGCTATCATAAGCATAACATCCATTGATATCTAGTGCCTCGAGGTAGTACAATCCACCCACAACAGCGCTATCGTACAGCCCTATCGTTCCATGTGACCATTGAATATCATAAGGAGGTGTACCGCCAATAACTGAGCCGGAAATAATACCGTTCGTGTCCAAGAAGCAAATCACATTACTATCTGTTCGAGCATTCACCAAAAGCTCGTCCGGTTGAGGTATATAAATGCTTCTTGCTATGTTATATATCGGCGTACAATTATTGGTATCTGTCACAGTGATATAGACAGTGTCCGATGGCAATCCATTAAACACTAATGAGTCGCTAAACACTGTTTGTGTCGAGTCAATATTCAGTATTGGACTTGACCCGCCGGATACCAGAATTTCAAGTCTACCAGTAGAATCTCCGAAACATAATGCCTTCGTTATTATCGAGTTGTTGACAGAGAATGTCGGCAAACTGTCGAATATAATTCTACGCTTATCCTTGTAAGAGACATAACATGAGCTACTATCCACAACCGTCACATACGCTGTATCTCCTTGACTCATATCATCCCAGTAAGTTTGAGATGTAAATGGAGGTATTGAATCTAAACTGTATTCTAACTTCGTACCACCCGATGCGAAGATCTCAATGATACCGTTGGTACTATCATAACAAGTAACGTTTCTAGAATAGATACTATCAACAATTGCGCTATCTGGTTGCGTTAGAATAATCGTATCATTTTCCCAACATCCCTTGTAATCCGTAACCGTCAAGAAGTAGCGTCCCGCCCACAATGAGTCCATAGATGGAGTATGCAGATTGAGATGGTATCCCATTTCACCATATTGAGCTGATGTTGAATCAAATACCCACAAGTAATTCCAACCGTCATAAGGCTCTGTAGGATCATCGTTACCACCAACTACAGTTGCGTCAATTGACCCCGTGAAGTCTGTGGCACAGGTTAGGTTCTCCTTCGTAAAGTTGATGTATATCGGGTTAGGCTCTATCAATTCAAGTGAATCGTATCTAGAGTTGTTTTCCCATGGACACCCGTTGTTATCTCGAACCGTTGGCCAATACTCGTCTGGCCCTAATCCCATAAACAATGAGCTGTCTTGGAACACCAATGAATCAACACTGTACTCAATGATATTTCCTCCACTAGCAAAGAGTTCAATAATCGCATCCGTACTATCGTAACATTGAATTTGCGATGCTATATAAACACTATCTAATGATAACTGATCTGGCTCTTGCACGATGAAGTAATCTATAGCAGTATCAGCATGTACCTGACACCCAGCAGTATCTCTAGTATATATGAAGTATTGACCCGCGCCAACATATGCGCTAGTGCTATCGCCAAACTCTATGCTTTCATTTCCGTCTTGGTCTTTATAGAACCAATTCGTTATAAATGGCCCGTCCACATCTACTGTCACCTTAGCATCGGTAAACCCGAAACATGAAACTGAATCATCAAATATTACAGATTCGATTGAGTTTTGGTAAACAATAGCTTCTATTTCTGTTAGTTCTGAGAAACAGCCCGTTTCTATATCCTCATTTCTAACCTTAAAGTAATAGCTGCCTGTATCAGCAGTAGAAATGACCGGTACATTTTGGAGCCCAACATTTTGCATTGTGAACCATTGCAATCTGTAATCTGGATCGTTCGCACCATAACCTTTCTCTACGACCAACGTATCCGCAGTACCCAAACAGAAGTATTGAGTTCTCTGTAGTGGTGGACGAGGACGACCTAATACTGTTACAAACGAGGTATCAACTTCGCTTATACATCCAGTGATAGAGTCGTATTGAGCTGCATAATATTTGAAGATGCCAACACTATCCGTTGGAGGTATAGGCAAGTAGGTAACAGTATCTATTTGATTCTGTGTATTGTAGAACAATAATGCATTTCCTGCATACAGGCTATCTGCCTCTATTATAGTCGCATCCTCATCTTGACAGTAATCATAACTGCGCAATGCCGGAGAAATAGGCAACTCTTGTACAGTAATGTTTTGGAAGTAGTCAACAACACAGCCCAAATCTGTAGTAGCCCTTGCACGATATAGTGTGCTCTTCTTCGGATTCTTACTAATGGTCGCGGCTGTATCAATGGCTATAGTATCATTTGGTAGATGGATATACCATTCCACTTGATTATAGCCTTGGTAAGGCTGTAGGCTTATTGTAATGTAATCTCCTGAACACACGGTGAAATTATCTACGCTTCCGACTAGCTGTCCGTCTGGTAAATATTTGAGATTGACCGGTGCTTCAATTATTTTGGAAGCACATCCCGTTATTGTATCCCTTTGAACAACAAAGAAACTATCGTTCGAATCTAGTGACGCTCCGCTTATTATTGGTGATTCGAATATACCAGTTATAGTATCTTCCTCAAACCATAGTAGTTCGAAATTCGAAATT
>Ga0181570_10002982_pt1 | contig 13111 bp, 18 predicted proteins | sample 101ome_18_FD_148667 | JGI IMG/M metagenome (GOLD analysis project Ga0181570, IMG submission 148667) | Coastal salt marsh microbial communities from the Groves Creek Marsh, Skidaway Island, Georgia - 101406AT metaG (spades assembly) | ecosystem: Environmental > Aquatic > Marine > Intertidal zone...
ATGTATGCTGCAACTGCTGCACCCATTGCGGTTTTACCTGCATTCGCTGAATCCAAAAATCTACCTATTAATGGAAGTTTGCTAGGAGATACAATTAGTCTATAATTTTTTAAATCAACATCTACATAATCTGTTTGGCTGTCTTTAGCTTCAGGATCTGTGTAGCGCATATCCTCTAGGTTATTACGATTAGCCAGTTCAGTAAAATCACTTATTAAGTCACTATCACTAAGTTTTGCTCTTGCAGCAAAAATTAATCTAGTAATTGCTTTTTTACGATCATCAGCAGAAAGTCTACCATAGTTCATTATGTAACGGCGTAGAGATTTGTAGTCGCTGTCATTAATAAGTAGTGCTTCTTCTATTCTATTAAAAAATTCAATATCACTTTTACCTGCGTCGGCTTGGTTAGCAATACTTCTTAGGTATCTGTTGATTGCCATTTGAGGTATGCTTGTTCTACTTGCAAGAGCTTTGGCTGCACCTGGGTTTTTAAGTTTATTAATTGCTTCGTCTGATCCAACTGCAAACCATACCAAGTTATGTACATCTGTTGCAGAAACTCTAAACATATTGAAATTGGTGTACTGAATTGTTTTACGAGAATAGGCTGACGCTTTGCTTCTATAACCTTTGTAATATCTCATAACCTGTAGGATTAAAAACATCAAAAAGATTTTTTCTAACACATCGTTATAGGTTAGATTTTTTTGATTTAAACTATTTCTAGTAAGTCTACTTTCTTGTAAATCTTTGATGAATTCCATTATCTATCTACTAAAGCTCTCATTAATTCAACTACACGTTTGTGATTTTTATCAGCTAGTGTTTCTACACTTTCTTTTTTTACCGTGGTCCAGTTTGCATCTGCTTCTAATTCTCGCATTAGAGCATCTGCTTCATTTGAAGGCATTGTTGCAAGTATTGCTTCAAGACTACCTAAATCTTTTGCTGTAGCACCATCGCCTAATAGTGTGCTTGCAATAACATCTAAGTCGCTGCTAATAAACTCACCTGCTTTACCTTTGTCATTACGATGGAACAAGCCTTTCCATGCACTCCAAAGCATGTTGTTGTTTTTTGCAATTTTAGCAATTGCAAGTTGCTTGTGAATTCCTTTGTAAGGCGATCCACCAGGTATGTCATGTGTATGAAACTTTGCCACCGTTGGTGCATTATCAACTACCATAATATCTACTTGATGGCTTTCATTGCCTACTGGTGCTCTGACGTGAACATTTGTTCCAGTTTGGGCTGTTTCAAATCCTTTTTTAGCAATAAAGTCATTTAGCATCTTTCTACCGGCTTTAGCGTCACGAACATCAAAGTATTCATTCACTGCACCTGCATCAACAATAACATCAAGGTCGCCGCTCTTTCTACCAGGAGTAGGTGTAGCTGCACTACCCACTGGTATAGCTGTGATACCTGTACCTTCTAAACTTTTGTTCACCGTGTTAAGGATCTGCCCAATTACTTCGTGATCAAAGTCGCTTGTACCTTGAAATACCTTACCGCCCATTGTGTTTTCCTTCTACTATTTTATCAACGCCTAGTTTAAACTTTTTGCCATCACCTGCACGTATGCTGTTAATCAAACGTCTTTCTAAATCAATTGCAACTTCATCATCGTAGGTGTCGTGAATTTTTTCAATTAGATTAATCGCACTTTCAATTATGTTGAGACCTGTGCTTTGAATAAATTCATCACTATGGTCAACCCTATGAAGATTACTTAATTCTTGCAATATGCTTCTGGTACGTTTTCTCATGGCATTTCCTATATAAGTTATTTAGTTTTTCTAATAGCCATGTTGTATGAATCAATATGCTTTAGTATACCCATGTCAGTTTTATATTTGTCAGCTGTGTGTATAATAGCTTTTACATCTTTAGGAAAACAATGTCCACCGTAGCCTCTTTCTGCTGAAACCATGCTATGGCTTTCGCCTATACGAGGATCATGGGTTACTAGTTTTCTAACCATTTCATAATCAACGCCTGTGTTTTCACATAAATCGTATATTTGATTAAAGAAGGTAACTTTTGCTGCAAGGTAACTATTTCTAAAATACTTTGTTAAAATTAATTCTTCTGGTGTTGCGATTGAAATATTAATTTTGCCCATTGCTGTTACAAAAATATCTGACCAAAAACCTGTATTATCGCCACCTAATAATATTGTATCGTTGTCTTTAAAATCTTGTAGTGCATTTGCTGCTGTTAAAAATTCAGGACTAAATGTTAGTTTATGATACGGAAACTGATCTTTAATATATAGCCACCCATCTAGACTAATAGTGCTTTTAATCAAAATTGGTACATTAGCATCTAATTCGCTTATTACATCATATACGTTATTAATGTTACATGCTCCGCTTTCATGTTGTGGCGTAGATACACAAACTATAACTGCGTCAGCATATTTTAAATTGCCATACATTTTTTTGTATGGATCACTTACAATGATTTCGTGATATCCTTTTAGAGCATCTTCATGTGCTTGCCCAACATATCCGTATCCTGCAATACCTAATTTCATACTACCTCCAAAAAAATAGGAGACTAACCGTGGCCTCCTGCGTGTGTGTTACGGCACAACCCGGTAGTATCTACCTCTTAGTCTATATTTATAATAGCATCTTTTTCCAAATAGTCAATACAATTTTCAGGTGTTGATTCTACATAAGGATCATCGTCGCTGCCTTCGTTGTTAATGCCTGGCTCTTGCCACCACTTTTCAACTACACCATCTTTAATAATTGCCATGTAGCGCCAACTGCGCATACCAAATCCTAAATGGTTTTTACCTATCAACATACCCATAAAGCGAGTAAAGTTTCCTGAGCCATCTGGAATAACCTTTACGTGTTCAATGCCTTGCTGCTTTGCCCATGCGTTCATAACAAATGCATCGTTTACGCTCATGCAGTAAACTTCATCAATATCGTTGTTGCGAATGCGATCATAATTTTCTTCAAAGCCTGGCAACTGATATGTTGAACAAGTTGGTGTAAATGCTCCGGGCAGTGAAAAAAGCACTACTCGTTTGCCTTTAAAATAATCGTCTGTGGTTTTATCTTCCCAACGATATGGGTTTGGACCGTCAATGCTTTCATCACGCACCCGTGTTTTAAATGTTACATGTGGTAACTTGAATCCTTCGATCATTATAATACCTTTCTTGTCTGTGTCTGTTGGCTACAATCCTACAACTATAACATTGTAGGATTGCGCTGTCAACTATTTATTACAGGCCTAAAACCTGCCTAGGAATCTTGCTATGTGATGCACAAACGGTAATAGTGTTGCTGCCATAAACAAATTAGCGCCTGTATGAGCCAACGCTATTCGCAGCGTATCTCCTTTGGGCATACCATCACTTACCAATAAGCCTGCTATCCATATTGTGCCTGTTGTTCCTATGTTAGCACCAAGCACTGCGGCAATAGCGGCTGGCAGAGGTACTGCTCCACTGGCTACCAATGCTATGATTGCTGTTGTGCTAAGACTTGAACTTTGCCATAATAGTGTCATTACTATTCCACCAAAGAACATATACATTGGGTTTCCTATGAACCAAGTTAAATGCTCCATGTTACCCATTGACTTCATTCCGCCGCTAAACATTTTTAGTCCGATATAAAAAATTACCAGTCCTATTAGAACTGTTATTACTGGATTATTTAATTCCATTTTCTTCACCTTTTTTGTTAGTTTACTAACCATCTGTATCTCCTCGTGGTTAAGGTCTTCGGTGAAGGCATATATTTCTCTGTGAGATCTGTGTGTATAAATGTGTGTGTCCTTCATCGTTATTTACACAAAAGTATAACATAACTTTGTAACAGATTTATGACAATAGGTATGCAATGTGCGCATAACGTCTTTGTCAAATTGTTGATTGTTTTGGTAGGGTTTTTATGCTATATACTATTGTAGAAGGAGAAAAACTAGCACTTGCTAGACTCGGATCACATACACATATATAGGAAAAACAAAATGACACAAGCAATCCTTGCAGCAGGAAACGCACTGCACATTGATGAGCTGCTTGAATTCTTTAGAGATATTCGCAGAGCATACATTAGACATCAAAACATCAAACAAACTATCAATGAATTGTCTAAACTAACAGACAGAGAATTAAACGATATTGGAATCGCTCGTGGTGATATTTACTACATCGCAGTAACATCATTTCCAAAAAGCAAAACCGCAGCAGAATACAATGACAATTTGAGAGGATGGGTATAATGACCGCATTAGTAATGAACTACACAGTAAATCCATTGGTTAAACTATGGAACGGAATTCAACGTACACTATTGATTGCTGGACACGCAAGAGCCGCAGCAGAACTATCACGCCAAGGTTATCATGAAGCAGCCAAATCAATTATGATTGAATACGCAAAATTGCGTAACGAAAAATAACTTGACATTTTAATATGTATACTATATAATATAGTATGAAATATTTTGATGTTGATGTAAGTTTAAAAGACGCTGATCGTAAGTGGATTTACGAAATAGGCAACAATATTACAGAGCCTGCTTGGAGTATTCGTCCTTACAAATTAAACAAGGACGAACTCAGCAGGCTTTCTTATGCTTTTCCATTAACACCTGGATACGCTGCCATAATCATGGTTCCGGCAAATAGTATATGTAAAACACACGTCGATGATAAAGCTGCTGCAAATGGCGAACGCCAAAGAATAACTGCAATCAATATTCCAATAGCAGTTCACAAAACAAGTGTATTTCAATATATGGAATCGCTTGATAGTGATGTTGTTTTAGAAACAATTGACTTGCAAACACCTAAGTGCTGGAGAGTAGACATTCCACATAGAGTTGATAATAGTCAAAGCCCACACAATAGAGTGGTGCTAAGTCTAAGTTATACAGAGAGCGTTGATGAAATATATAGCAGAATTAAATCTTAACTTTGATAAAGAATTCTGCAAACAATGGATTTTGCAAAGCCCTCTCAAGTTGGATGATAGAGAAATAAAAAGATGGTTTAAAAATGTTCCAGTTGATGATGCCTTAAAAAATCACTTTGGACCAATAACCGATTATCTCAACGATGTTGTAATGATAGCAACCATGTTTCCAAATGTAGATACAAACCTTCATGCTGACGGCGCTGGTACTAATACGCACAACACCTATCGGGTGGCACTGAATATTCCAGTTAGCAATTGCAACGAAACTACAAAAACTATATTTTGGGACTTTGAAGATGGAAGACCAATTGAATATATTTCTTACGAACAATACGGTGTAAGAGATATTGCAGACAAAGACAATTTGATTCGTGCTCAAGAGTATGTGTTAAAAGATAAGGCAGTAATATTTAGAAATGAATATCCGCATAGTGTTGAAAACAATAACGAAGAAGTTAGACAACTATTAAGTTGGAGATTCAAACCAGGCTATAGTTGGCAGCAAGCTATAGAAATCTGCAACAAGCTGGAGTTGTTATGAAATTAGTTTTATTTGGTGATAGTTTTGTATCAATACATCTAGATGAAACGTATTCTTGGCCGTTTTTATTAGCACACAATCTAAATATATCTAAAGATAATATTTTAAATTTTGGAAAGCCTGGTACAGGTTTAGATTGGTCAATATGTCAGTTCTTACAGTATCTCAATAGCAATGATTATAATGAAAATGATATTGTCATATTTGTTGTAACCAGTCATAGTAGACCGCCAATAATAGAAAATGAAAACCAATCCATGTCAGCAGGATTTAATGCTTACTACAATGACATAGAAAAAGGTATACCAAGTAATGTTAAGAGATATTATGAAAACTATGATGCGTTTTATAGAACTTGGTTTGATTTACAAACTGATGATATGAAGTACAAAGATAGATGGCTTCTAACATTAGCATTAAAACAATTGCCAAATTTTACAATCATAATGTCAGGATTTGAAGATATAGTTTTGCCATCTCAAGCAAATCATATACTTTTGCAAGACTCTAGAAATTTTTTAAAAATAGAATCAGATTTAATATCAATATCAAAAAATGAAATAATCAATAAAAAAATAGGGTTGCGAGACTTTTACAACTATTTTACATATGAACCACGAACCTGTCATTTATCTAATAGTAACAATGTAGAGTTAGCAGATCAATTAAGCAAATGCATAACCTATAAAGACTCGTCTTATTTTAAGAAAAGTAGTTACCATAAAGATTTGTATGACTTGACGTCCAAATATCACGATGCATTTGAAAAAGAATTTAATTTAGAAACCTACAGAGAAAAAAGAAGTGTAAAGTTATTATGAAAAAAGATTATCAAAAAGGCGATCATTCTTTAATTGACAAAGTAATACACAAGACAGAGAATGACAGATCTTATGTAGTAAATTTTTTAGATTATGACAAATCTAATCACGAGTTTCTGTATAAAGAACAACCTGTTATCGAATATATTATGGATGGTGATTATGCTGTATGCAGTTCTGATAGGCAAGGATGCTTTTTTTGCATAATCAAAGACAATAAATATTTCTATGATAATTTTACAAACCTTGGAGTAATACTAGGACAAGAAGTTGACTTTTGGGAAAGACAAGGTTTATCTTTTACTGAGCATAACACCTTAAAAGATAATCTATTGCACCAAAAATTTACAAATTTGCATAGAAATATTTCAGAGTACAAAGAGTATCAATTTGATACTCCTGTCAATTTATGGTTTTCCATGAACGAATATTGGCATTGGTTTAATGAAGAAATTCCTAAATTAAAATTTATTAGAAAAAACAACCATCCAGTATTAGTAAATAGACTTCGCAATTGGCAACTAGAATCATTAAAAAACTTTCCTGATATATTAGATAGATTGATTGAAATTGATACTCCTTGCACTATACGAGCGTTGTCTTTTATAGCATTTTCGTCCCCGTCAACTTCTTATAGAGGAAAAACCAGTGCTTGGGTATCTCATTTTTTAAATGAACATTTTTCTCCTACACAAGACCTTGAACCAACTAATAAAATATATATTAGTCGAAATGATTCAAGTGCTCGTTGTGTAGAAAATGAACAAGAACTTGTAAAAGTTTTAAGAGATAATGATTACACAATATACAAAGATTTTTCCAAACGATCTCTCCAGGAGAAACTAGATATCTTTCGCACGTCTAAGATAGTTATTTCTCCTACAGGATCAAGTTTGACACATTGTCACGCTATGGCACCAGGCACATTTGTATTAGATTTTAACCATTCTTTCCAACTAGAAGAAGAATGTGCTTGGAATAATATAGGAGTAGAACTAGGAGTAAATTGGTATAGTTTTCCTGCTGACACAGGATCTATCGGGCCTAGATCTTTAAATGGAAAAATTAAAAAAAATAACAATTTGCAAGTTGATGTTGACAAGTTTAAAAAGTATATAGTATACTTAGAAAAGGAATTAGGCGATGGAAAAATTAGTAATATTTGATTTAGACGGTGTACTAGTAGATAGTAAAGATATTCATTTCCATGCACTCAATCGTGCAATTAGATTTATAGATTCTAAATACACAATAAGCAAAGAAGAACATCTTAAATTTTATGACGGACTTCCTACACTAGAAAAACTTGAATTACTCTCTAAAGAAAAAAAATTACCCAGCAACTTTCATAGCAAAATTTTTGATTTAAAACAAGAAGAAACTGCTAGAATGTTTGATGGGTTATCAGTTGATTATGAATTGATCAAGCATTGCCAGTTACTGAAGGATAATAATATAAAGATTGCTGTTGCGAGTAATTCTATTAAAAACACATTAACCAAAGTATTAGATAAACTAGGTATTATAGAATATATGGATTACTATGTAAGTAATGAAGACGTTTTAAGAAAGAAACCACATCCAGAGATGTATTGGAAGTGCATGACCGTGCTCGATGCTATTCCCGAACATACTGTTATTTTTGAAGATAGTCCAATAGGAATAAAAGCAGCCTTAGATAGTAAATCAAATTTAATAAAGATTGAAAATAGAAGTTGTTTAAACAAGGATAAAATCGAGGAAGCTATAACTATGTTAAACACGCAAACCGCAAAAATTGCAAAATGGAAAAATGACAAACTCAACGTGCTCATACCCATGGCAGGTGCTGGATCTAGATTTTCTCAAGCAGGATATACTTTTCCAAAACCGTTAATCGAAGTTCATGGTAAACCTATGATTCAGGTTGTTGTTGATAACATTGGCTTGGATGCAAACTATCATTTTGTGGTGCAAAAAGAACATAGAGAAAAGTATAACTTAGATACAATGCTTAATCTCATTGCCCCAAATTGCACCGTCATAGAAGTAGATGGACTTACAGAAGGTGCTGCTTGCACTGCTCTATTAGCAAAAGAATTTATCGATAATGATAATCCATTATTCTTTGCCAATAGCGATCAATGGGTTGATTGGGATCCAACACAGTTTATGTATCATATGCAAGAAACTGATGCAGATGGTGGTATTCTAACATTTGCAGCTACTCATCCAAAATGGTCATATGCTAAAACAGATGACGACGGTGTTGTAACCGAAGTTGCAGAAAAAAATCCTATATCAACCAATGCAACCGTTGGTTATTACTACTGGAAACACGGATCCGATTTTGTGAAATATGCAGAACAAATGATACAAAGAGACATAAGAGTGAACAACGAATTTTATGTTTGCCCAGTGTATAACCAAGCTATTCAAGACGGAAAGATTGTACGAATTAGTGAAGCAAAACAAATGTGGGGATTGGGTACGCCTGAAGATCTACAGTATTTTATAGAAAACTTTAACTAGATTATAAATTGTGTTCTCCATAATAATCTTTCACCTTCAAATGCAATTCTTTTATGTTGCATTTTGAGATTGTCCCAAATTAAGATTTCATTGTCTTGCCATTCGTGCTTGTAACTATTATCTTCAATCCAATCAACAATAGGTTTTAAATCTACCTCATTATCTTGTAATGTACTGATACTACAATAAAGTATATCTTCATCTGTAACGTGATGTTTAATATGAAAAGGTCTATTGACTTTTTGTTTTTCAAGTAATCTAAGTTGTTTTTCTGTAAAACATTGGTTGTGTAAATGTGTTGGAGGATAATAGTTACCAACAGCATCTTTGTACATTTCTAATAGGTCATTAGGTGCATTACTCATATCACAAAACCAGGTAGGAGAAAGATGTGCATTTTTTACATTGTAAAGTATTGTACCAAAATAGTTACCTCGACCATAACTCCAATCATGATGCCAGTCTACATCTCCGTTTGAAAACAACCCGTTGGTACTGAGTTCTTGAACCGTCCTTGCTTCATTTAAAACGTGTTTGTCGGTAATTAAAGGTTTTCCTAAACTTAGTGCAATTGATTCAAATTGTTCAATCGTTAGTGGATTCGGAGATGAGACTTTCACAAGTCCATGTTTCAATAATGTCTGCTTTAAATCTACTGTATCTTTTATGTTCAAACTTTTCATTTAACTTCTCCGCTAATTCTTCAAAGGGCAAATCTGGTAATTCAATATGAAGCATAAGCCTATTGCTTGTAATACCTTTCACTCCGTGTGGTTTCATCACATCCATTATCACAGGTCTCGTTATATTGTAAATACCGCCATCTTTGTAATATGTGATTGCGGATGTAGGTTTATAGTCGTTATAAAAAATAGGAATCATAAGCAAACAATTTTTTCTATAAGGATAGTCTCCGTGCAGTGGAACATCGTTACCAGCTTTTTGTTCAAAAAAGGTTATCAATCCTGTGTTTAAATCTAATTCGTTTACTTGATCAAGTATATTTTTTATTGCCAAATCATCTGTATTGGGTTGAGCAACAAGATCAGTTCTAGGAATGGTTTTAACACCGTTGGTGTTTAAATATCTTTTTAGGTCTGAAATAGTCTCACCTTCAAAATCATTGTCGTCTTTATTGATATATTGTGCCGGAAGATTTTCTAATAATCTTAAAGGTAAATTGATAAAACTTTCATATAAATCTTGTGATTTATATTCTAAATTTATGTAAAAGATTTCATTATCTGTGTGTAACATAATCTTCTGATTCCCAAGTTACATTAGGATCAATGGCTTTGTCTACTTCACGAATCCATATACCTGCTCTCCACAATTCTCTATCTCCAGTATATTGATCACGTTTGTGTAAACTGTGATGCTGATCACTTAGCACAATATCATACGGATCCCATTTATGAGTGTAAACATATTTTGCACTTTGTGTATGCTCTTTTAAGTTGTAATACAATTTATGTTGAGCATCGTGATCTAATCCTGTAAATCCTCTAATAACCGTCCAAGGAAAATACAAACCTTCTTTTCTGCTCAACGGATGTTTAACTACAAGATCCTTACGTGGGGTTTGTTTTTCAAATGATGTATTGCCATCGATGTCTCTAAATTCCATCATAGTTTGTTCGTCACTAAAAATGTTTTTATAATACATTTTTTCAAGTTTCATTTTTGCATTATAGGTGACAAGTTTTGACTTTACACATCTACACATATCTTTAGTGTCGCTGTCTAAATCATCAAATGCAGTGCGATGATCTGTAAAATATGTATCACCTCCTGTTTCAGCAGTCTTATGCATATACATGGCCACAATATCGTCGTGTCCTTTTCGATTCATACCTGCACTATGCCAATCTAATTCACCATCTTCTTTGCCTGCAAACAATCCATTTTGACGTACCTTAACTAACCCGCCTTCTCCTAATGTGCCTTTAACTTTGTCATTTTGTTTCACTACGGCACCAATTGATCCATAAAAACTTTCAAGTAAGGTAGGTGGCAGTGGTTTAGAACTTTTAATAATAACAGTAGGAGAGTCTGCTAGAAGATTTCTAATTTTGTGTGCTTCCACAGATGTATAGGTACAATCACTTACGATAATAGCAAATTTATCTTTTTCAATTTTCATTATTAATATCCATATTCATTTCTTTTTACATGTTCAAAGAAAGGTGCAACTGTCCAATTTTGAGTGAGCCTTCCTCTGTTTGGATTATCATGGTCAATGACCCCTTCGTCGTCTGTTTGCCAATCAATCAAACGTACAAGCACAGTTCCTGCTTTTGTTTTATATTTAAACATCATACTTGTAAGTGCTTCCATTGTTGGTCCTGCTTTTACTACTCCAGCACTAGTTTGAATCATTTCATTTTTATTTACACCTAATCTATCTTCTACAATATTGATTAATTCATCCATTGTATAGGAACTATCTTTCATATGTCTACCAATTGTTCCTACGCTTTTCATTCTTAACACAGGTGTTATACGGTTGTACGGCGGAGTTGTATCAAAATTAATATTGTTTTTAGCAGCAAGCTCTGCAAACAATTCAATTTGTCTTTCTAGTGTAAATTCATTTATTCCTTTTGCAATAATAGTTCCAGTATTGACTGGTAAACGTGCTGCAAATATATTATCTAATGCTCTAACTTTTACAGTTGCCCACTTACCATTATCAAGTTCTTTGTAGACAATGTCGTCATCTGCACCATTCATACTATGCAATAACAATCGTAATCCAGCGTCCTTTAAAGTTTTCACATAGGATTTGTTAGCAAGTTTTAATCCATTTGTTGTTAGGCTAGGCCTATGTCCTAATTTTTTAACAGCGGCAATTATTTCAGGTAAGTCTTCACGCATAGTAGGTTCTGCACCTATTAATCTAATGTAGGTTCTAGACGGTAATTTAGATAAAAATTCAAAAAGTTTATTTTTATCCAAGTCGGGTATATTTCTGTTTGGTATATAACAGTTTGCACACTCCATATTACACCGATGTGTTAAATCTACAACAATGTTACTGAAAGTATTATTTTCTGGTTGTAGTTCATAGTAATTCATTTGACAATTTCTTTCAGCAACATAGATGTTTGCCATGTATCCTTAAAAGGATATACAACAATGAATTGTTCATTATTAGGTGACACTTGATACTTATTAGGCATAACATTCCAATTATCATTTAATTGTTTTACAAAATGTTTCATTGCAAATTGATTTGTATTAGATTCTCTACTCATGAATGCAAAGTCAAAGTTAAAACTTTTTGCGATAGACAACTGTTGATCAATCATAATCTTTGTTTCGTCTGTTAGTTGCAAACTTTTTTTCCTAAATTCTGGATCTTTGTAAAATCTATTTAAAATTCGAACACCATTACCATAGACAGGCAAATGCAAAACAGTTGAAAACCCTATCAATGTATTTTTGTTTCTGTAAGTTGATATTGCAATAGAATCTGTAAAATTTAATCTACGAGTATAATTTTCATAATGCCGATCCGCAGGTGAAATCGACGACGAAAAGTGTTGTATTTCTCTAACAAGAGAAATAAAATTTTTATCATACTTACTTACAGTGTTTACATCTAGCATAATTTAATTATATTAATATTCGTTCATAAAGTCAATCTTTTTCTGTTGACATAAATAGTATGCGGTTGTATATTTAATATATAGCTAACATTCACACACAGGAGACACACAATGAATGAAATGACAAAACAATTTGAACAATTCGCTGAAGTAATGAAATCAGCAATGCCACAAGTAAAAGCCAACAAGAACGGCTACGAAATCCGCACCAAAGTATTGGAGTTCGCACAGAACCAAGCATGGCAAGACTATCACGCCAAATGGGGACAGTTCGAAACCACAGTTAAAAAAGATGGCGAAGAATTTGTTACTGAAGTGACAATGCCTGAAGTACCAGGTGCTGATAAAGTATTGGAAGCAGCCAATATGTTTTATGATTTCGTAAGTGGTAATAAAACTAAATAACTGCACAACAACAATTTTAAACAAGTTGGGCATAGCCCTTTTTAACAAGTACATTTTAGAAACGCCCCTGCTAACAAAATCTCAAGTTCCTAGACTTTGAACCTCTAGTGCTTGTAAAAGTTAGCAGGGGTTAATCTTTTATAGTAGATCGGTGATTGGTGCTTGTGGATCGTTCTCAACAAGCAAGATATCAAAAGCGGCTGTGACCCTGGCATTGTTACTTCTAACTGTTGCTCTCACATCAATATCGCTTTTCTCCGGTATTGGT
>Ga0181570_10002997_pt1 | contig 13078 bp, 10 predicted proteins | sample 101ome_18_FD_148667 | JGI IMG/M metagenome (GOLD analysis project Ga0181570, IMG submission 148667) | Coastal salt marsh microbial communities from the Groves Creek Marsh, Skidaway Island, Georgia - 101406AT metaG (spades assembly) | ecosystem: Environmental > Aquatic > Marine > Intertidal zone...
ATTATTGCTATTAGCTGACTCAGTTACAACAGATCACATTTCACCAGCTGGAAGCATTAAAAAAGAAAGTCCTACAGGTGATTATTTTATGAAGCATCAAATTCAACAAAAAGATTTTAACTCTTACGGTGCTAGACGTGGAAATCACGAAGTAATGATGAGAGGAACGTTTGGAAATATTAAAATAAGAAATGAAATGGCACCAGGTACTGAAGGTGGATTTACAACATTACAACCAGATGGAAAAGTAATGAGTGTTTATGAAGCTGCAATGGAATACAAGAAAAGAAATAATGATTTAGTAGTTGTAGCTGGAAAAGAATACGGAACTGGCTCATCAAGAGACTGGGCAGCAAAAGGAACAAAGCTTCTTGGAATTAAGGCTGTGCTAGCTGAAAGTTTTGAGAGAATTCATAGATCAAATTTAATTGGAATGGGTGTTTTACCTCTACAATTTAAAGAAGGTTTTGACAGAAAGAAATTAAATATCACTGGTGCAGAATTAGTATCAGTAGTTGATATTGATAAGGGAGTAAAACCAAGACAAGAAGTTACTTGTGAGATTAAATATAAAGATGGAACGAGTAAAAAAATTCAAATGCTTTGCAGAATTGATACAGCAAATGAGGTAGAGTATTACAAAAACGGTGGAATTCTTCAGTATGTTTTAAGAAACATGCTAGCTAACTAAATGCGAGATATAAAAGTAAAAGTACATCCGTCGAAATCAAATTTAAAAAAAGAAGATCAATTAGCTTGGAAGATTGCAGAAGTTGCATCTGATAAAGCCAAAATAGATAAAGATGCAGTTGATATGGTTATCAATAGAATTATTGATAATGCATCAGTTGCTATTGCTTCATTCAATAGAAGACCAGTTGCTTCAGCAAGAGCCATGGCTCTAGCACATTCAAGAAAAAAAGGCGCAACGGTATTTGGTTTAAACCCTAAAGTAAAAGTAGATTGCGAATGGGCAGCATGGGCAAACGGCACAGCAGTTAGAGAATTAGATTATCATGATACTTTTTTAGCAGCGGATTACAGTCACCCAGGAGATAATATTCCAGCTATATTAGCTGTGGCTCAGCAAAAAGATTGTAGTGGAAAAGATTTAATTAAAGGAATTTTAACAGGTTACGAAGTTCAGGTTAATTTAGTTAAAGGAATATGTTTACACGAACATAAAGTAGATCACATAGCTCACTTAGGACCAAGTGTTGCTGCAGGTTTAGGTAGTTTATTAAATTTAAAAACGGATATTATTTATCAATCAGTTCAACAAGCATTACACATTACAGTTTCAACAAGACAATCACGTAAAGGAGAAATCTCAAGCTGGAAAGCTTTTGCTCCCGCTCACGCTGGAAAACTTGCTATTGAAGCAGTTGATAGATGTATGAGAGGTGAGGGCGCACCATCTCCCATTTATGAAGGTGAAGATAGCGTGATAGCATATATTTTATCTGGTCCAGATAAAGAATATACTGTTCCACTACCAAACGTTAACGAACCTAAAAGAGCAATATTAGAAACATATACAAAAGAACACTCTGCCGAATATCAATCTCAAGCTTTGATTGATTTAGCTAGAAGTTTAAATAAAAAAATATCAAAAATAAGTGATGTCGATAACATTGTAATAGAGACTAGCCACCATACACATTATGTAATTGGAACAGGTGCAAACGATCCTCAGAAAATGGATCCAAATGCTAGTAGAGAAACTTTAGATCACTCTATAATGTATATTTTTGCTGTAGCACTAGAAGATGGTGCTTGGCATCACGTAAAATCTTACACACCTCAAAGAGCACAAAGAAAAAGCACAGTTGAACTTTGGCACAAGATTTCTACTAAAGAAGATCCTAAATGGACTGAAAAATATCACGATCCAAATCCAAATAATAAATGCTTTGGTGGAAAAGTAATTATCACAATGAAAGATGGTTCAGTGATCTCCGAAGAGATTAATGTTGCTGATGCACACCCAGCTGGGAAAAGACCTTTTACTCGTAAAGAATATATTAATAAATTTAAAACATTAACAGATGAAATTATTTCTAAAAAAGAGTCAGATAGGTTTTTAAAGTGTGTTCAAAATCTTCCAAAATTAAAACCAAAAGACTTAGAAGGATTAAACGTAGAGGTAAATCCAGCTACAAAGAAGAAATCTAAAAGCAGTAAAGGAATTTTTTAATTATTTAATTTTCTTAGCAAGATCGTTTGCACTAAGCCAAGCATTCTCAACTTTAGGACCATTAAGCCAGTCACCGCAAACACCTAAATTATATTTTTTATTCCATATACTAAGATAGGGAGTTTTTTCGTAGTTATAAGAATACTTCCAGCCATGTGTTTTTTTAAAAACAATCTTCTTTTTTTCAAAGCCAGATAACTGAACAAAACGGTTTATTAATTTTTCCATTACCGATTTATCGGTTTTATATTTGTTAATAGTTTTTTTTGACCAATTTAACGTTGCTTGAAGTGTCCATAAATTCGTATTTGATTTAAATCTTTTTTTACTATTTTCATTAGCTGCCCAAGCCAACATATCATCATTAAATTTTATCGAACTTATCGGAAGATTTTTTTGATTTTTAAAAGCAACCATTACAGTAATATTAGGTTGCATTTTAACTTTTAGATTAAGAATTTTTTTATCTAAGTAATTCTTTGCTAACTTTTTTAATTGAGGATACGGGCAGGTTAATATTAATGATTTAAATTGATGTGTTGATTTATCACTAAGAGTTATTTCCCAAAAATACTTATTAAATTTTATCTTTGTTATTGGTGAAGTGAATGACTGATTTATTCCTTTAAGATTATATTTTACTAAATCATTGTTAGCTTTTTTTCCTATATATTTTGATGAGAATAGTTTTTTTTCAAAAGTAAAATCTAAATGATTTTCATCCCAAGTTCTAAGTATTTTTTTTTTATGAAGCTTTTGTATGAATTTTGTAAATTCTTTTGATTTTGGTGATACGTACTGAACACCATGATCAAAGCTTAAATTGTCTTTAAATCTTTTATTGGAAGACCTTCCACCTGGACCTCTTGCTTTATCAAAAACTTTTACAGAGTATTTTTTAGATAATAGATTTGCTATTGTAGAGCCAGATATACCTGACCCTAGAATACAAAAATCTATCATATCGCGAATAAGAATTCGTATTTTTCGTTAATTGAAAGAACTTCGTAATTGACCAATCCACCGATGATTAATTGAATTGCAATTACAAGAATTACAAATAATCCCAAGTAACCAAGCCAAACATGTTTTTTAATAAAGTCTGCAAAATAACTTGCTAAGGTAGCAATTAAAAATACTGATAACAATAAACCGATTACCATTATGTGGAAATTACCTTTTGAAGCAGCAACAACTGCTAATACGTTATCAAAACTCAAAGTTAAGTCAGCTATTAAAACTTGATAAACTCCTGTAGAAAATTTTTTTGTTTCTTTAGACTTTAATTGCGGTGATCTAATTTTATTTTGACCAAAAAAGTCTTGTCTTAAATTATTTATTACCCAAAGAAGAGCTACACCACCTAAAATTTTAACCCAGGCAAATTCGAATATAAAATTTGCACCAGTTGCAAAGACTATTCTGAATAAAAATGCAGCTGCTACACCCCATGCAATGATTTTTCTTCTATTTTCAGGTGCAAAATTCGCTGCAATGATACCAATAATGATTGCATTATCCGCAGCCATGACTACATCTATGATCAGAATTTGAAAGGTAATTATGAATTGCTCTAACATTCTCTTAAGAGGTGTATATAAGCATATTTAAAAATTTAAAAGAAAAAAATGAAATCAGTAAAATATTCAACAAAATTTTCAAAAAAACAAATTATTTTGCTGTCCATCCCGGTCTTTTTTTCAAACTTAGCAATTCCACTAGTTGGTATGGTTGATACAGGACTTATGGGAAATCTTGGAGAGACCAAATACTTAGCTGCAACGAGTATTGCAACGTCTGTGATGACGATGATTATTTGGAGTTTTGGTTTTTTAAGAATGGGAACTGTTGGAATTGTTTCTCAAGCGCTTGGAAGAGGTGATTATAATGAGATAGTTAAAACATTATTAAGAAATTTTATCATAGCGATGGGAATTGCTTTAATAATAATTCTTTTAAAGCCATTAATTTATCTATCTATAGGACATTTTTTTAAAACTTCTTTAGAAACGCAAGAATTAATTAATACATACTTAAATGTAAGAGTTTTTTCAGTTCCGGCTGAATTAGCTATTTATATTTTAGTGGGTTTTTATTTAGGAATTCAAAAAACTAAAATTTCAAGTTTATTAATAGTAGCATTATCGGTTTTAAATATCGTTTTTAGCTCAATATTAGTTTTATCCTATAATTTAAATGTATTTGGCGTTGCCCTAGGAACTTTATTTGCAAGTTATATAACTGTGATATTTTTTTCATTATTTACATACAATTACATTATTAAGAAATTTAAAATCATACCAAAATTTGAAAGGTTAATTATTAAGTCTAAACTTTTAAGATTATTTAATATTAACTTTGATATTTTTATTAGAACTTTGTTCCTAACCTTCTCTTTTTTATGGATAACTTACTTAGGTTCTAAGTTAGGAGAGGATTATCTAGCAGTAAATACTATATTAATGCAATTTATAATTTTAGCTGCCTTCTTTTTAGATGCTTATGCATTCTCAACAGAAGGAATTGTAGGATTTACTATTGGTCGAAAAAATAAACTATCGTTTTTGTCTGTTGTTAAAAATTCTATTCAGGTAAGTTTTTATACTGCTTTAATCATTGCAACTCTTTATCTTTTACTTTTCAAGGAAATTCTCAATATTATAACTGATATAGAAATCTTAAGATTTATTTCTTACAAGCATTTTTTATGGATTATTATAATTCCTCCTGTTGCATCTTTTTGTTATCAACTTGATGGAATATTTATTGGAGCTTCTCAAACAAAAGAAATAAGAAACGCTATGATCGTCTCTGTTGTAGGGTTTATTGGAACTTCGATTTATTTAACAGATTATTTTGAAAATCATGGTTTATGGTTTTCTTTAATGCTTTTTATGATACTCAGAGCTCTTACGTTGAAGTTTTATTTTAATAAAATTTTAAGAAAGTTTTAGATGCAATTTCTATATAAAATTCCAGGATACATCCTTCTTTTGTTTGGAGGATTTTGTTTAAGTTGGGGTGGTTTTATTATTAGATCCTTCGAAGAGGCGACTGTTTGGCAAATTTTATTATTGAGATCTGTTTTCTTTATGATTGCATTAATGGTTTTTTTAATTGCAACTTATAAAAAAAATACAATAAAGATTATAAAAGATGCCGGTTACCCTGCAATACTTGGAGGATTGGTAATGTCTTTGAGTTTTATCGCATTTGTAGTTTCGATGAGCATCACAACAGTTGCTAATGTAGTATTCATTATAAGTACACAGACAATGTTTTTAGCAATTTTTGGTTATTTTTATCTAAAAGAAAAAGTTTCATTAATTAGTTTCTTTTCAATTGTATTAGCCATGGGAGGAATAACTATAATGGTAGGAGACTCTCTTTCAACTGGTTCATTTTTTGGAAATATTGTTGCTTTAGCGATTCCGATAAATTTTTCAATATTAGTAATGATCATTAGAAAAAATAAAAATTTAGATATGGTGCCTGCAATTTTTTATTCAGGAATTTTCAGTATCATTTACGGACTAATTCTCTCTGAGTCATTTGTATTCGCAAGCCATGATATTTTAATGGGTTTTTTTCTTGGCGTGCCTCAACTAGCTTTTGGATTTATTTGTATTACTATCGGATCAAGAACGACACCTTCAACCACAATTGGTCTTTTAATGTTAACTGAGACTTTATTTGCTCCTATTTGGGTATGGTTATTTTTAAATGAGATACCACCTTTAAGTGTGCTTATTGGAGGGTGTGTTATAATAACAGCAATTATATTGAAAAGTTTAGATAAAAATAAAGTCACATCTCAATAATTATATTTGACATTTTGGGTCTTTTCGATGAAAGTCATTTTGTAACGGGAGAGACCAATATTTGGCGCCGAAGGAGCAACCACCCCGGAAACTCTCAGGCAAAAGGACCGTTACCGTAATAACTCTGGAAAGCAGGCTTTGGCCTCACCGAAGGATTAAATCTCTCAGGTACATAGACAGATGGGGTTAATAAAAAAGAGTTATTATGGAGATACAGAAAACAGCTTTATATAATTACCACAAAAACTTAGGCGCAAAGTTTGTTCCTTTTGCTGGTTATGAAATGCCTATTCAGTATAAAGAGGGAATAGTTAAAGAGCACATTTCAACTAGAACACACGCAGGTTTTTTTGACGTATCTCATATGGGTCAATTTTTTCTTGAAGGAGATGAAACTTTAATAAATTCACTAGAAAAAATTATTCCTGCAGATTTAAAATCATTAAAAATTAATCATTCTAAATATTCTTTTTTACTAAATGAAGATGGCGGGATTATTGATGATTTAATAATTACAAAAACTGAAAAAGGTTTCTGCATTATTTTAAATGCTGCTTGCAAAGATAACGATATAAAACAAATTTCTAAGTTTTTAGATAAAAATCATAAATCTTTGTTAAACAATGAGTTATCTTTGATAGCTTTACAAGGACCTAAGTCGGTGGACATTTTAGAAAAACTTATACCTAGAGTATCAAATTTGAAATTTATGACAGGGTCTAATTTTGATTATGAGGGAGAAAAAATTTATATTACAAGATCAGGATATACTGGAGAGGATGGTTTTGAAATCTCAATTTCAAATAAAAAAGTAGAAAAATTTATTGATTTTCTAATCAAGCATAATGTTAAACCAATAGGTCTAGGTGCAAGAGACACGTTGAGATTGGAAGCAGGTTTGTGCTTATATGGTCATGATTTAAATGAAAAAATTAATCCAATCGAGGCAAATTTAAAGTGGGCAATTGCAAAAAAAAGAAAAGAGACTGGCGGTTTTAATGGATGGGAAAAGATTAAAAAACTTCTAGAGAACGGATGTGAGAAAACAAGAGTTGGAATTAAACCAGACGGAAAAATAATTGCTAGAGAAAATACAAAAATTTTTTCAATGGATGATAAAGAGATAGGATTCATAACAAGCGGAACTTTTGGCCCAAGTGTTAACGCACCAGTTGCAATGGGATACTTAAATTCTAGTTTTTCAGAAGTTGGAACTGAAATTAAGTTAGAAGTTAGAGGAAAAAAATATGGGGGTAAAGTAACTGAACTTCCATTTTATAAAAAAAGTTATGTTAAATAAAAAGCGAGGATAATATGAGTGAAAAAAAATTTTCAAAAAAACATGAATGGGTCTCTTTAGAAGGAGACATTGCTACTGTCGGCATTACTAAACACGCAACTGAAATGTTAGGGGATATAGTTTTTACTGAAGTACCTGAGGCTGGAAAAGTTGTTGAAAAAGAAGGACAGGCTGCAGTTGTAGAATCTACAAAAGCAGCTAGCGATGTTTATTCACCAATTTCTGGAGAAATTACAGAAGGCAACAAAGCAATCGTTGATGATCCAAGCAGTGTTAACTCTGATCCCGAGGGAGCAAGTTGGTTTTTTAAATTAAAAGTTAAAGATAAAGGAGAGTTAGAATCTCTTATGTCTAAAGAAGAGTATGAAAAATTTGTAGAGGAGAATCCAAGTTAGATGATTGACGATAATTCAAAAGAATTTATTAGAAGACACATTGGTCCATCTGAAAAAGACCAAGCAAAAATGTTGGCTGCTGTAGGATATAAATCATTAAATGATTTAATGGTTGGCACTGTGCCAGAAAAAATTTTGCTTAAAGATGAACTTAAAATCGATGAGCCTATGTCTGAAAACGATGCTTTGAAAAAATTAAAATCTATTTCAAAAAAAAATAAAATTTTTAGAAATTTCATTGGAATGGGATATTACAATTCAATAACTCCTAATGTAATTTTAAGAAACATTTTAGAAAATCCAGGTTGGTACACATCTTACACTCCTTACCAGCCTGAAGTAGCTCAAGGAAGACTTGAGATGTTATTGAACTTTCAGCAACTAATAATCGATCTTACTGGCATGGATATCGCTAATGCATCTTTGTTAGATGAAGCAACAGCTGCAGCAGAAGCAGTTGGTTTGTCTCAAAGATTAGATAAAACTAACTCAAAAAAAGTATTTATTTCTAATAATTGCAATCCTCAAACGATTGACCTAATTAAAACTAGAACAGAACCTTTTGGTTTAGACTTAATTATTGGTGATGAAAAAAATGAATTACCTAAAATTAAAGAGGATATTATTTGTGGAGTACTATCTTACCCAGGAACTTTGGGAGATATTACTGATCCAAGCGAAAGCATCAGTCAAATTCATAAAAAAAAAGGTAAAGCTATTTTAGTTTGTGACCTGTTAGCTTTAGCAAGATTAAAAACTCCTGCAGAGCTTGGAGCTGACATTGCTGTTGGCAGTGCACAAAGATTTGGTATTCCCATGGGTTATGGGGGACCACACGCAGCTTTTTTTGCAACAAAAGAAGAGTTTAAAAGATCTATGCCAGGAAGAATAATTGGCGTTTCAGTTGATAGGCATGGAAAAAAAGCCTACAGACTTTCTTTGCAAACTAGAGAGCAGCACATAAGACGAGATAAAGCTACAAGTAATATTTGCACCGCTCAAGCATTATTAGCAATAATTTCAGCTGCATTTGCTATTTACCACGGCCCTGAAGGCATTCTTAAAATTGCCAATAGAACATCGAAACTTGCTAAAATTTTTGGTGATGAAATTAAGAAAGGTGGATATCAAATTTTATCAGAAAATTATTTTGATACGGTTACTATTAAAACTGATAAGAAAACTAATTCTATTTATGAAGCGGCCTTAAAAGAAAATATAAATTTAAGAAAAGTTAATGATAAATTAATCTCAGTTGCATTTGATGAAGCTAAAAAACTAAATGATGTAAACGTTTTACTTAAAATTTTTGGAATTTCTAAAAATATTAATCAAGATATAAAAGTTGAACTAAGCAATTTACCTAGTAATTTATTGAGATCTTCAAAATATCTTACTCATCCAGTTTTTAATAAATATCATTCAGAAACTGAGATGCTTAGGTATCTAAAAAAACTGGAAGATTGTGATATAGCACTTAACCGATCTATGATCGCTTTAGGTTCATGCACGATGAAGCTTAATGCAACGGCAGAGTTAATTCCAATTACGTGGAAAGAATTTTCACTACCTCATCCTTTTGTACCAACTAATCAAATGGAAGGATATAAGATACTATTTAATGATTTAATAAATGATTTAAAAGAAATCACAGGTTTCGACGCAGTTTCTTTGCAACCTAATTCTGGAGCTCAAGGTGAATACGCAGGTTTAATGACGATTAGAAAATTTCATAAAAATAACAATCAAGAAAATAGAAATGTTTGCTTAATACCAAACTCAGCCCACGGAACAAATCCAGCAAGCGCACAAATGTGTGGCATGAAAGTAGTTGTTGTTAATTGCGATGAAGATGGGAATGTTGATATTAATGATCTTAAAGATAAAGCAGAAAAATATTCTAAAGATTTAGCTGCCTTAATGGTTACCTATCCTTCAACGCATGGTGTGTTTGAAGAAAAGATCATGGAAATTTGCGATATAATTCACAAAAAAGGTGGTCAAGTTTATATGGACGGAGCTAATTTAAATGCCCTAGTTGGAGTTTCTAAACCGGGAAAATTTGGTCCAGATGTTTGTCACATAAATTTACATAAAACATTTTGTATCCCACATGGAGGTGGAGGTCCAGGAATGGGTCCGATAGCATGTGCTAAACACTTAGCAGAATTTTTACCTACTCATGAAATTATAAAAGAGTCTGGTCCAAAAAATGGAATGGGTGCTGTATCTGCAGCTCCCTGGGGTAGCTCAAGTATTCTCCCTATATCTTGGATGTATATTAAAATGATGGGTGCTGAAGGATTAAAAAAAGCTTCTCAAGTTTCAATTTTAAATGCAAATTATATTTCAAAGAAACTATCTAATGATTACAAAGTTTTATACACCGGCAAAAATGGCAATGTTGCTCACGAATGTATAATTGATATTAGACCAATAAAAGCTAGTTCAGGAATTTCTGAAGAAGACTTAGCCAAAAGACTTATAGACTTTGGTTATCACGCTCCAACAATGTCATGGCCAGTAGCAGGAACAATAATGATTGAGCCTACTGAAAGTGAAAATCTTGAGGAGATTGATAAGTTTTGCAACGCTTTAATAAAAATTAAAAAAGAAATAAATTTAGTTGAATCATCAAAATTTGATAAAACTGACAATCCATTAAAAAATGCTCCTCACACATACATTGAATTATCTTCTAATGAATGGAATCATAAATACACAAGGGAAGAGGCAGCTTTTCCAAATGAGTATGTAAAAAATAACAAATATTGGGCGCCAGTTGGAAGAGTTGATAATGTTTATGGAGATAGAAATTTAGTTTGTTCGTGTCCATCAATGGACGAATATAAAGAAGAAGCTGCATAAACCATTTAATGAAAATTGCAGTCATTGGCTCAGGAATTTCAGGTTTATCTTCAGCATATTTTCTCTCAAAAAAGTTTAAAGTTGATTTATTTGAACAAGACGATCACTTTGGAGGACACTCTTACACTTACGACATAAAAGAAAATGGTAAAACTACACCGGTAGATCTTGGTTTTATTGTTTTTAACAAACACACATATCCAAATTTAATTAATTTCTTTGAAGAATTGAAAGTTCCTTATGAAAAAAGTGATATGTCATTTGCTGTTTCTATTAAAAATTCTAATATAGAATATAGCGGAACAGGCTTAGGTGGAATTTTTGCAAATAAATTGAATTTATTAAATTTAAATTTTATTAAAATGATTAGAGAAATAATTTCATTTTATGAAGCTGCACCCACATATCTTAATGATGAAACTAAAGAAGAAACATTAGGTAATTTTTTAAATAAAAAAAAACTATCAAAATATTTTATTGAATATCATATGATACCGATGGTAGCTGCAATTTGGTCAATGCCATTTGATAAAGCTAAGGAAATGCCATTAAAATTCTTTTTAGATTTTTTTACAAATCATGGTTTGTTTAAACTAAAAAATAGGCCTCAATGGTATACTGTTACTAATAGAAGTAGGACATATGTTAAAAAAGTTACCGAGAGAATAAGTGGTGAAATCTTCAAAAATTACAAAGTTACTAAAGTATCTAGAAGTAATGACAATGTGAGAATAATGATAGGAAATGAATATTTGGATTACGATCATGTAATACTAGCTTCTCATGCTGATCAAAGTTTAAATTTATTAGAAGATCCATCTGAAAATGAAAAAAATATATTAAGTAAATTTAGTTACGTTAAAAACCAAGCTTATTTGCATACAGATAAACAGTTTATGCCTAAAAGGAAAAGAGCTTGGTCAAGCTGGAATTCAATTTCTGATGGAGAGAAAACTTGTATTACTTACTGGTTAAACAAACTGCAAAACTTAAATACTGATAAAGATTTTTTTTTAACTTTGAACCCAATTCATAAAATTAGCGATGAATTTGTAATTAAGAAGGTTGATTTTACTCATCCTTATTTAAATTCAGAAAATACTAAATTGCAAAATGAACTCCAATCATTACAAGGGCACAAAAGAACTTGGTTTTGTGGAAGTTATTTTGGTTACGGTTTTCATGAAGATGGATTAAAATCATCTATTGAATTAGTAAATAAATTTAAAACTTGATGAACTCTTGTATATATAATGGTGAAGTTAATCACACAAGATTTAAACCTGTAAAACATTTCCTAAATTACAAAACTTTTTCATTATTCATTGATCTAGACGAAATTGAACAATTAGATAAATCTATAAGTATTTTCTCACATAACAAATTCAATATTTTCAGTTTTTACAATAAAGATCATGGTGATAGAGACGGAAACTGTCTTAAGAAATGGGTAATATCCAATCTCAAAAAATATAAAATAGAAGGCAATATTTCTAAAATAAAAATACTTTGTTACCCTAGAATTTTTGGTTACGTTTTCAATCCTCTAAGTATTTTTTACTGTTACGAAAACGAAAAATTAAAATCAATATTTTATGAGGTTAAAAATACATTTAATGAGCAACATACATATATTTTCAAAATAAAAGATGGTGAAGAAATAAAACAGAAGTGTAAAAAAAAATTTTATGTATCTCCGTTTATGGATATGGAAACATTCTATAATTTTAAATTAATTGACCCAAATCAAAGATTATCAGTAATGATCAAACAAACAGATGCAGAGGGAACAGTTCTAACTGCTACACAAACTGGTGATAAAAAAGAATTTAATTTTAAACAATTATTGATAAATTTTTTTAGATATCCTTTAATGACTTTAAAAATAATAAGCTCGATACATTTTGAAGCATTACTTTTATGGAAAAAGGGAGCAATATACAGAAAAAGAGATAAAAAAGTTTTTAACAATCTAAGTTACGAGGAATATTAATGAGTTTATCAAAAATTTCAGAAAAATTTATTCTTAATAGATTAAAAAAGTTAGAAAATGGAAATTTAAAATTAATAAATTACGATGGTAAAGTTTTTCATTTTGGAAATTTAGAGTCCGATCTATCTGCTGATATTAAAATTAATAATCCTAATTTTTTTACAAATATTATACTTGGTGGAAGCTCTGCATTTGGAGAAGCTCATATAAAAAAAGATTTTTATACTTCCAACCTTACAAAACTTATTGAAATAACAGCTAAAAATGTAAAACTTGTATATTCTTTTTCAGGAAGTTTAAAATTACAGAAAATTAAAAATTTAATTAAGAAGATATTTGCATCTAATACTAAATCAAAAAGTTTAAAAAATATTTCTAAACATTATGATTTAGGAAATGATTTTTTTTCAAAATGGCTTGATAAATCGCTTACCTATTCAAGTGCTATTTATCTGGATCAGAATGAAAGTTTAGAAAAAGCACAAAGAAACAAGTATCAAAAAT
>Ga0181570_10002998_pt1 | contig 13072 bp, 14 predicted proteins | sample 101ome_18_FD_148667 | JGI IMG/M metagenome (GOLD analysis project Ga0181570, IMG submission 148667) | Coastal salt marsh microbial communities from the Groves Creek Marsh, Skidaway Island, Georgia - 101406AT metaG (spades assembly) | ecosystem: Environmental > Aquatic > Marine > Intertidal zone...
GATCTCTTGCGCTAGTAACACCAGCCATTAATAATTGATGAGCAGAAGAAGGCATAATCACATCTTTGAATAATTCAGGATAGGTCCTATCCCAATAACCATAGTCTGAGTGTCCATTTATCATTAAATGAACATGCATATCCCATAATCCAGGTAATACAGACATTCCCTCAGTACTTATAATTTCATAACTATCAGGTATGCTTAGAGTCTCAATTGTTCCAACCTCTGTTATTATATCTCCATCAATTAAGATAACACTATCTGTTATTGGAGTATTTCCATAGCCGTCAATTAATGTACCTCCTACAAGTGCTTTCTTTTGAGAATAAGTAAAAGAAGAGATGAATATTATGAAGTAAATAAATAGTTTTTTCATAGTTAATCTATTTTTAAATTATCAAATTTCAATATTGAATTAAGCATTACATCAGTCCCTTTTTTTATCATATCAAAATCAGTAAATTCCTTTGGAGAGTGACTGATCCCATCCTTACTTGGGACAAAAATCATAGCCGATGGGGCTATTATAGCCATATCTTGAGCATCATGCCCTGCTCCACTTGGCATTACTACTGAGCTATACCCAAAACTTTCAGAAACCTGCTCAATTACATTCATTAATCTATTGTCCATTAGTGCTGGGTCTCCTGTGGCGTCAATTGGACTGAAAGAAAAGGAGGTCTTTGTTTCACTCTCAATAAGCTTTGTGTTTTCTATAATCTTATTGTAAATCATGGAAATTTTTTCTGAGCTTAAATCTCTAAGCTCAAGACTTAGATTCACATTTCCTGGAATAACATTTGGAACCCCTGGCAGGGCAGAGATTCTTCCTACAGTACCAACTTGAGTTCCTTCAAAAGAATTTACAGTTTCATTTACCATTAAAACAAATTTTGCAGCTGCAATCATAGCATCTTGTCTTTGATTCATTGGTGTTGTACCTGCATGATTAGAGAATCCTTCAATCTCAACATTCCACCATTTAAGACCTACAATTCCATTGACAATTCCAATATCAATATTGTTACTATACAATTTATTCCCCTGCTCAATGTGCATTTCAATGAATGCATGAATATCTCCAAGTTTTCTTTTTACTTCAAAAATTCTTTGTGAATTTCCACCAATACGATCAACTCCATCTCTGTTTGAGTAACCTGAAGCAGTAACAACCTCTAATGTTTCATTATTTATTTTTCCTGCTAATGCTCTACTTCCAAAAACACCACCTTCTTCATTTGTAAATACCAATAGCTCTAAAGGGTGCTTAACTCTAATTTTTCTATTGTGAATAGTTTGTAGTACTTCAACGGAAGCTATAACTCCGACTTGACCATCATAATGACCCCCGTTTGGAACTGCATCGATGTGAGATCCAAATGAAATAGGTTTTAACTTACTATTTGAAGGATTATAAATGGCGATCAGATTCCCTGCAAAATCTGTGTATACCTTTGCCCCAATATTTTCTAATTTATTTGAAAGATATTTTCTTGCCTCAATGTCATAATCACTATATGCAATTCGATCATTTCCTCCATTTTCATTTGTACCTAATTGTTTTAAATTTTCAAATAAGTCTATAATTCTATCTTTATCTACTTCATAATTTTGAGCAGTTAAGAAATTAATAGTAAGTATGTAAATTAATAAGTATTTTTTCATAATTATGAATTATATGAGTTTGATAATAAAGTATGAAAATGATGAACACCTTTTTCTTTAGATGGAGAGAATCTACCAGCTTTATAAAACTTTGAGTTGATACCCTTTTGAACACCCTCAACTACGAATTCATCTTCTCTTTCAACCTTGTCTAATGAAGCCCCTGCCCCCAGATCTAGTTTTGATTCATCATATACATATGATAAAAATTGAACTTTTGTTTTTTTAATATTAATTGGTTTTACAATATTAATTGATAAACCCCATGGATAAAAATTAAGCATAATATTGGGATAAAGCCAGTAATAATATGCTGCAACATTTTTTCCATAATCAATATGTGATTTAGGAATTTCAAATGTTTCTGCACCATCCTTAGCATAACCAACCTGTAAATTATAATTATCATAAATTTCTGTGTCATAATCTCCATAATCAAGAACACTATTTAGATCATTATGCACAAATGGAATATGAAATCCTTCCAAGTAGTTATCACAATAAAGTGCCCAGTGAGAGTTTACAATATAATCTTTGGATAAGTCTCCTCTATATTGAAGCTTATCTAGGGGTATGAAGCCTACTCTAGTTGATATTTCGTCAAATATTTTTTTAATATCATATTTAGGTTCTAAGCCCACAAAAAGAAATGGCCCAAAATTACTAATTGAGAATTCCTTTAAATTATCGTCTTGCCTAGGAAAATTTTTAGCATCATCAAATTCAGGCATAGATTTAAACTTTCCATCTAAATGAAACTTTCTACCATGATACATACATCTTAAATCAGTCAAATTACATCGATCATTCACTATTATGTTGGCTCTATGCGTACAAACATTAGTTAAACATTTAAAATTTTCCTTTTCATCTTTTATTAGAATTAATGGTTCCTCTATATAATCCTTCATAAACTCAAAAGGGTACACGTTTGAATTTACTGGCAAAACAGATTTATGTTCAATAAATTGCCAAGATTTATAGAAAACTTTGTCCCTTAGCTCACTAAATACTTTGTTTGATTTATAAAAATCTGAGGGAAGAGTCTCTGCAATTTTGATGTTTTTATTTACATTAATTCTGCTCATCTATACATAGTTAAAAGAATATTAAATTCTTTAAATTATAGTTTTATACTAAATATACATATTAGATTTATTAATTATTAACATAAATATTATGGAAAGAAGAAAGTTTTTACAAAATACATGTCCAACTGTAACGTTTGCTTTTTTTGGAATTTCATTCATTCAAGCTTGTTCAAAATCTGATGATGAGGGTTCATCATATAACTCTAACTCAAATAACTCTCCTTCTGAAACATATGGATCTAGCTCTCAAGGTGGCAATTCGCAAGGTAGTAGTTCTCAAACCAATAATGGAATAAGTGTTAGTGGTAGTACCGTTACTCTTGATTTAACAAACTCAACTTTTAGCAACTTAAATAGTCCTGGAGACTTTGTAAATTTAACTTCAGTAGGTATGTTAGTTTTAAAAATTTCAAATACAGAGTTTAGAGCATTTGACAATTGTTGTCCACACAATGGTACTAAAGATTCATGGTCATATTCAAATGAGCAGTTTAAATGTAATAACCATGGTAATAGTTTCTCAATTGATGGAAATGATATAAAGGATTGTAACTCAGGCGCAACATCGGGAGGGCTTAAAAGGTATACTGCATCTCTTTCTGGAGATACTTTAACTGTTACAACTTCTTAAATCATGCTTAACAAGAGAAAATATTGGCTATTAATATTTATTCTTGTTTTTAATTTTAATAATTTATTTACTCAAGATTTTTTCGATGAGTTTAATAGTTTAATTGAGGTTGAAAAGCCCGTTTTACTTCCTGAAAAAATGATTTTTACTCAGAAAATCTTGTGGGGTGAAAAAGGTTTATTTAGAAAGACTGGTATTTCAAATCTTACTTTAGAAAATAGAGAAAAAGAACTTATAGTCAGAGAAAAAATGCTTAAAGCTCATCAGATCATAGGTTATATAACTTTTGCTGGTATGATCTATCAAGGTATTCTTGGAGGCAAACTTTACAATGGTGATTACAGTGTTTACAATCAACACAAAACCCTTGGTAAAGTTGTAACTGCATCATATTTCACAGGAGCTGGACTATCTTTGTTTACTCCTCCTCCACTTGTAAGTAGAGAGAAGGAAGGCTTAAATAATATTAGACTTCATAAGATTTTAGCAAATCTTCATCTACCAGCTATGATAGTTACCAATATTTACTCAGACAAACAATATGAAGCAGATAAGTATCGAGAAATTCATAAAAATGCTGCATATACTGCTGTAGCAAGTTATACTCTTGCTATGATTACAATTATACTTGATTTTTAATGAAAAAATTAATTTTCATATTTGTTCTATCTGTAAATATTCTGTCTGCCCAAGAGACGCTAAAAATTGATAATTCAATTTCATCAATAAGTTATTCCGGTACTCACTTTCTCCATAATTGGGATGCAACAAATGATAACATTACTGGTTTAATTGAACTTAACGATAATCAAATTTCTAAAATCGGAGTTATAGCTAAAGTGAAAGATTTTAAAAGTGGAAACTCAAGTCTTGATAGTAACTCGTATAGAGTTTTAGACGCATTAAGAATTCCTAATATAATTTTTAGATCTTCTGAAATAGTTGACTCATTAAATTTAGTTAATATATCAGGAACTATTTCTTTTCATGACATTGAAAAAGATTTAAATGTTCTGATAGATAAATCAACTGAAAATGATAATATTACATTAACAGGTAAATTCTTAATTAACCTTTCAGATTTTAATGTTAAACGCCCTTCTCTTTTGCTTCAAAAAATAAACAATGAAATTGAGATTCAGATTAATTTGATATTCAATTAATTACTATATTTAGGTTGAACCTAAAATCAATTAACAAATGAAAAAAATATTTTTAACACTTATATTAAGTTTTGCTCTTATTGGATGTGAAACAACATCAGAACAAGTAGATTCTGATTTACCGTCTGTCGTAGATGCTGCTCCTTTTATTGAAATCTATTCAGCTTTAAATGAGGCGATGAACAATAAAGATATTGAATCAGCTACTGCTTTATTTAATGAAAATGCCGTATGGTCTTTTCCAAATGAAGTTGAAGTAGAGGGAGTCGAGGCAATAGGTGAGATGCTTACTACTACTACTAGTATTTGGGATAATATCTCAAATTTTAACGAAGATGATTTTCTTGCCCTAGAAGGAACAGAAGATGGAGAAACCTGGAATGCTTTAATGGCATGGGGTGAACAATCATATTCTAATGATGATATAACAATCACAGTCCCATATCATTTATTTATGGCTGTGTATGAGGGTAAAATTCAATGGCTAGGTGGACTTTATGATAGAACTAAATTTGTTGAATATTACGATCAAGATCCAATAAAATAATTTAAATTATTTATACATTAAACCCCTGTTTTTCAGGGGTTTTTTTATTTTTGATAATAACACAAAATTTTAATAATGAAAAAAATAGCTATAATACTAATTATTTTATTTGCTTCATGTGAAGCTCCTTCAAATGGAGTTAGTGAAGCTGATGCGAACACTTTTGAAAAAAATGTACAAACAATTAAAGATTCTTGGATCAAAGGATACCAGGAAGAAAACGCAGAAAAAGTTTTATCATTCATGGCTGACTCCATTCAATGGACTTCTGCTACAGGTGATGTATCTGGAAAAGAGTCTTTAAGTGAGGCAGTCCAGTACTGGATTGATAACTTTGAAGATTTTTCTTTTACTGAAGCAGAAGGTTTAGATGGAACTGATCTAGGTTATTGGGGTGGTAATACATACCCAGTTGAGCAAGCAATGTCAGGTCCAAATAATGTAAGGATGTATGGAACATGGAGAGCGACAAACTCTAAAACTGGAAAAACAGGTGCAATAAAAAGTTATGTTGTTCTAAATTTCAATGCAGATGGTCAAGTTCATACAGCAACAGAGTATGGAGACTATGGAGTTATGATGAGTACATTTGATGAATAATTGTTAATAATTATTAATAACCATAATTACCGAATTTAAAAAATCTTAATAGATTTACGTGTTGGCTTCGGCGAACATAAATTGGTTTATGGTTAATTAAAAACCCTCAAGAGCTTTCTTGAGGGTTTTTTTATTTTGTCATAGGATGACACGTCTAAGACTATTAACCAATTATTTAGACATAAACAATGTATTAATTAATTGTAGTCTTTGTTGATGATTTACATAATACTTATCTACAAATTTTCAACAATTAATCTTGTTGAGCATTTCTTATGGAATATTGATTAAGTGTTATAATCTTACCATCTACTACATAATAACTTTCATGTTGATAGTCAACTCTTTCCTCAGAGTCCTCTGTTGCAGGATAAGTTATAGAAAAACCAGCTTGAACATGCTCACCGCCAATCTCTGGATCAAGATCAACAGAATAAGCATAGTTATAAGACCAAGAAACATTTGATCCATTATTTAGAGATTGAATAAAAGAGTCAAATGTATCGGTGTAAACGCCGTTAGGTCTCCAAACTTTTACACTATCTGCAAAGTAAGGTCTCATGGCTTCATAATCTTGGTTAGTCCATAATTCATCAACAATAGTTACGACATCTATAGCCTCCTGAGTTCCAAGATGCCATTGAAGTTCTGCATTATCACCAGTTACAAACCCTATAGTTCTTTCTGGCATGTTTGTATCACAAGAACTTAATAAAAGAGTTATTGTGACAATAAGTAATATTGAATTTTTCATTGTAATTATTTAAGTTTCAAAGATATAACATAAATAAATACTAATAATGTATTTTTTTGTAAGTGTATTATTTTTAATAATCATTTATGATAATTAATTATCCTAATTAAAATTAAATATTAATAATATTATATTTTTATATTAAATGATATATATTATTTATATATATTATTTTTATATATGTATTAATAATACATAGATTAATACATAATAAGTTTTACAAAAAATTAGAAATTTTAAGAAAAAAGTGTAACCTTTGCTTCTCAAAATTTAATCAATGAAAAAAATTATTATTGTTTTTTTGTTATTATTTACTTCATGTGTAAGCACTAAGACAAACAATACTTACACTAGTCTTGAAACAAAAATAGATTATTATACTTCTGATAGCACTAAAGAGTTAGACTTTCCATTCTCTGATGCAACAATTGTTAATAATGTAATATATGTAGCCGGTCAAGTTGGTAATTTACCAGGGAATACAGAAGTTGTTCCTGGGGGGATCAAAGAAGAAACTAAACAGACAATGAAAAACATTGAAAGAATACTGCTTGCTCTTGGAAGCTCAATGGATAAAGTTTTCAAATGTACTTGCATGCTTTCAGATATTTCAGAATGGGCTGAAATGAGTGAGGAGTACAAAAAATTCTTCGATGAAGACAAAAGACCATCAAGAAGTGCTTTTGCAGGATCTGGACTTGCTCTTGGAGCTAAGGTTGAAATTGAATGCTGGGCAATAAGATAACTATCTTTTTTGCTTAATGACAGATTCTGAAATTAATTCAGAAAGAAGTTCATCAGCTTTTTCATCAGCTTCAGATTTTTTCTTAATATCAAACTTGTTATACACAGTTTTAAAATGTGTGGCAGTTCTTTTAGTTATTTTTTTAAGTAAATAGGCCTCTTGAACTCTTCTAAGAAAGATACTTTTTGAATTAATTATCATTGGTTAATAGTTACTTCTAAAATTAGTAAAAATTATTAATTATAAAAGTATTTAATGACTAATTTAAAATCCTTATAAATAGAGCATAGAGCTTAATAAGCTATTTAAACAAATATTGGAATTTTAAAAACAACTGAGTTTTATTTACTCGGTAATGAGGAGAATTATAATCAGTGAATCTATCAATATAGTTTTGATTACCTCCTAAATAGAAAATAGTATCAGGATTAGGTCTCCATGATATAAGAGGTTGAAAGAAGAATTGTTCAGAGAAATCGTTATACTCAGATATAAGTCTCAGATCAAGAAAATTAGTGAATTGATAACGTATATCAAGTCTTCCAATATAACCTTTAAAGTAATATTCATTTGAATCTAGCTTTTGTATTGCCTGATAGTTAAGAGTAGGAGAAATTCTAAAATTCTCATTAACAGATATCTCAGAGCTGAACCTTATATTAGTTTCATTACCAAGCATTGGGGTTTCTAGTCTATAGGCAATATCCTTACCCCATTTATAAAAAATATTCAGGTTTAAGAAATCTGTTGGTTGTGTTTCTAATCTGATAAAATGATTTATAAAGTCTCTAAACTGAAAGTTTAAATGAGATTTTACAAAATTATATTCATAGTTATACAATACATCAGTATTCAATATTGTTAAAAAGCCTAAATAAGTTTGAAAATTTGATCTTGAAATATCATGAGAATAATTATACTCAAAGTCTTGTCTTAAGCTGATTCTATATCTCTTTATTAAGTCTTTGTTTGGATATTGATTATAACTATGCCAAAGGGTATATTTTTTTTGATCATTAGTAGTAATAAACCCAAGATCTGATCTAAATCCATCAGATAATTGACTATACTCAACAAATGATCTCCATGTTTCTGTGTCTCTTCTAAGAGTAGCAAAAACTGCATTGCCCGAAAGTCTTTCTCCATCAAGTCTAACTGTATAATCACCAAAGCTTTTATCAGAATCAATCCAATCAGCTTCTGGTTCTTTATTATCATTAAGAAATACTTCAAATTCAAACTTCCAAACATCCGAAAAATTGAACAGTGCGTCAAAACCATACAAATTTCCATATGCATCTCCTTCATAGTACCTATTTGAGGCTAGTAATCCAATTTGTGTCTTTGGGTTAATAAAGTTTTGATATCTAACAACATTGCTAAAACTTTTACCTACAGTTCCTGAAAAGGATTCATATTGAGTAGGAACTAGATATGGGGTTTCATCATCAAATGCGCTTAAAATATATAATCTAGATTTCCTTCCCTGGTTTATAATTTTTGATGCAAATGATGGATCATTGATTGATCTAGAGTTAAATACGTCAATTTGATAATCCATTGCATCAATACCACGATTAAAAAAAGGTCTTTTTTCGGGATAATTAATTGCAGTTGGAGAGTTTATATCAATTCTAGTTGCATCTGATTCAACCTGAGAAAAATCTGGATTAATAGTACCCTCAACAGATAAATTTTTGTTAAGCTCAAAATTAAAGCCAATCCCATAATTTAATTCAGGCGTATCATAATTAATTCTGTCATAATACTTTTCTCTAGTACCCGAAATATTTGAACTTACATATGGTAAAAAATTAAGTTTTTTTTCTATCAATATGTCATCCATTACGATTGTATGGTCTAGTAAACATAATTGACAGCTTGCGTCTCTACTTGATTTACTTGAAGCTGCTCTAACCTCAGCGCCATCATTTTCATCATCAATATATCCACTGAAAATTTTAATTTTCCATGATTGCTTTTTTCCATTTGGAAAAGGAATCTCAGAGAAAGGAATTATAAATTCAATTTCATATCCATCCTCTGTAATTCTTCCGGCAGATTTAAAATCATAATTTACATTTGAATTAACGCTAGGACCTCCCCCAAAACCAATGCCAGGCAGTCTAATTGCATCACTTTGACTTCCAGAGGCATTTGAGTTAATAATTATATTGTTTCTAGCATCTCCATATGTATCAATTGCAAGACCAGTAAAGTCTCCCCTCCAAATAGCTCTATTATCTCTGGTAGCTAATGGTGCTATGACCCTACTTCTTTGAGCTTTAACCCCAACATAAAGAAATTTATCAGAGTAAGTAAAATAACCAACTGTTTCTTGTGAGGGCATTGTGTTAAAACTTGGTGTTTCTTCATAAATAACCTCAAGAATTTTAGCATTGTCTATTTCTTGATCAGATACAACTCCATCGAGAATAAATTTTTCTTCAGGGATTTTATTAAGCTCTAAGATGATATCCTGAGAAAAGGAAAATGAGCTGTTTATGATTAAAAATAATGCTAGTAGTTTTTTCATATTATTCTTAGAAACTTATAAAGTGTAAAAGTTTATTTTAAAATTATGATTTAATTAAGTACTGGAATTTTAAAAACAGTTGAGTCCTGTTTACTCTATAGTTTGGCGAGTTATAATCAACAAAGTTATCTATATAGTTTTGATTGCCTCCAAAGTAGAAGATTGTATCAGGATTAGGCCTCCATGATATTAAAGGTTGAACAAAGAATTTATCTGTGAATTCATTATATTCTGAGATAATTCTTAGATTAAAAGCAGTGTTAAATTGATAACGTAAGTCAAGTCTTGCTATATATCCATCAAAAAAATAATCATCAGAGTCAAGCTTCTTTAATTTTTCAAAGTTTATACTTGGTGTAACTCGAAAGTTATTATTAATGTTAGCAGCAATTTTAAAGTCTAAATTTGATCTTACCCCAAGCTGCGGAATCTCTTCTCTATAAGCTATATCTTTACCCCAAGCATATGACATTTGAATATCCATAAATTCAAAAGGTCTAGAACTAAGCCTAGAATAGTGATTTATGTAATCGTTAAACTCTGACATTAAATGTGAATTATAAAAATCGTATTCATAGTTGTAAAAGACATTTGTATTAAATACTGTGAGGAAAGATATGTAAGCCTGAATTGCAGACATCTTTAAATTATTTGCATAATCATACTCTCTATCATATTTAGCACTTATTCTGTAATTTTTAAAAATTTCTGTATCAGGATATGCATAGTATCCATGGAACAGCTCATATCTTTTAATATCATTCTGAACAATAAAACCAAGATCTGATCTAAAAGTTGGTGTAATTCCAGTATATCTAACAATTGACCTCCAGTTTAGAGTTTCTCTCCTTAATTCAGAGTAAAAAGCATTTCCAGTATATTTTTCACCATCAAGTTTTACAGTGTAATTTGAAAAAGTTTTATCGGAGTCTATCCAATCAGCAATTGGTTCTTTATTAGAGTTACTAAAGTATTCAAAACGAAGCTTCCAGCTTTTGTTAAAATTAAAAATACCATTTATTCCAAATAAATTCCCATATGCATCTCCGTCATAAAATCTATTTGATAATATACCTCCTAAACGTGTGTTCTGGCTAAGTAAATGCTCATATCTAACAACATTATTAAAGCTTTTACCTCCCAAACCAGAAAACGATTCATAGTGAGTAGGGACTAAATAAGGTGAATCTTCATCTATTGCAGTTAAAACATACAGTCTGGAATTTTTACCCTGGTTAAGTATTTTAGATGCAAAAGATGGATTGTTAATAGACCTTGAATAAAAGGCATCTAATGAATAATTAAAAATATCTATCCCTCTATTAAAAAAGGGCCTTTGCTCAGGGTAATTAATTGCAGTTGGTGAGTTAACATCAATTTTAGTAACATCTGCCTCTACTTGAGAAAAGTCTGGGTTTAAAGTTGCCTCAAAAGATAAGTTTTTACTTAAGTCAATATTAACACCTAAACCATAATTTAAATCAGGTGTCTCATAATTAATTCTGTCATAAAATTTATCTCTTGATCCTGAAAGATTGGTGCTAACATATGGTAGTATATTAAATACTTTGTCAATTTTGATGTCATTCATGACTATTGTATGGTCATTCTGACAAAGCTGGCACGAATTTTCCCTATCAAGTTTACTACTATATACTCTGGCTGTAACACCTTGCTTTTGGTTATCTCTGTAATTAGTACTTAATTTAATTTTCCATTTTTGATTTACACCATTTGGAAAAGGAATAGAGGAAAAGGGAATAATAAATTCTAATTCATATCCAAAGTCTGTATATCTACCAAGGGATTGAAAATCAAAGTTTGCATCTAAACTCCAACCTGAACTACTTCCACCACTCCAATCATTTGTGTCAATTCTAATACCATCTGCTTGACTGCCATAAAGATTTGCTGTTAGGCCTATATTATTTCTTGCATCACCATATGTATCAAGATGTATGTTAGCAAAATCATCTTCAAATAATGACCTATTATCTCTAGGGTGAATATCGGCTTTCACTTCATCTCTAAAAGCTCTAAAACCAATATAAAGAAATGTATCTGTATATGTTAGATATGTAATTGTTTCATTAGAAGGTGATGTATTATATCCAGGTTCATGCTCGTATATAATATCAATTATTTTTGTATTTATTAATTCTTCCTCAGATAATATTCCGTCTAGTTTAAATTCTGAGTAAGCTGTCTTTTCTAATTCAACTATTGTTTGTTGAGAAAAGCTAAATAAACTAAATAGTATAAAAAATAAGTGAACAGGTTTTTGCATTTTTAAATTTTGAACGCAAATAAATCAAAAAGTTTTTAATGTTTATTGATAAATAAGTTAAAAGGTAGTTAAATCAAGTTTAAAAAAGTCAGTAGATAGCTACTAGTTCTTTTCTTTAATACCAAAAAAATTCTTAATTCTGATTGAGTATTTTATCCAAATAGCCAAAGTACACCATAAAGAACCACCTGGTATCCACCAGAGTATAGCTAAAAGTGCAATAAATTCCTTTTTGTTTGCCTTTTTAACTTTTTCCTTAAGATTACTATAACTAAGGTTTTTCATATATACTTTAAAGTTTTAAGAGATCAGTTTAATTAAAACTATATTTAAGAGAAATCACATTGTTATTATAATCTAAGTTAGATGCTTCATCATATTTCTGAAAAAAATAACGTAACGTGAAACTTTGGTTTTGTTTAAGATTTTTTTTGAAGCTGATACCATATCTGTGAGCTTTTTGATCTTTTCCCTGAATTTCATTAAAATACTCATAAAATAATTTTGGTCTATTCTTCCATTCTTTAATTTTAATTTCTGCAAGGGGTCTAATACGAATTCTTTTTTTAAATCTATTATCTCTATCTAAAGAAACCCTATTTTGATATGCTAGTCTAAGCTCAAAATTCAATAAATCAGTATTAAATCTTTTTTCAATACCTAATCGATATCTATACATATTTTCAAAACCTTGAACACCTCCAGAATTATCATTTCTATAATAATATCTTAGTTGACCTGATAGTTTTAGTTTTTTTATAGGAGAGTATGTTATCTCTGATTCTGTAATATAACTATCAACTATATTAAAATCTTCTTTTATTCTAAAATGCTGACTAAGTGCTAAAGAAATTTTATTATTTATATCAAGATTATATTCAATTTCTGACCAGCCTCTAAAATCATTATCCTGGGAATAAACTGAGCTTAAAAAAAATAACATCACAAATAGTAAGTATATATTTTTTTTGGAATTAATAATAAGCATGAATAGTAGCAGTATTTAGTTTTTTATCGATTTTAAAAATCTTAAATGATTTTATCTTAATA
>Ga0181570_10002999_pt1 | contig 13071 bp, 9 predicted proteins | sample 101ome_18_FD_148667 | JGI IMG/M metagenome (GOLD analysis project Ga0181570, IMG submission 148667) | Coastal salt marsh microbial communities from the Groves Creek Marsh, Skidaway Island, Georgia - 101406AT metaG (spades assembly) | ecosystem: Environmental > Aquatic > Marine > Intertidal zone...
CAACGACGGCGCCGTCCAATTCTTGGCACAAGGGGTGAAGCGATTTAATCGCATACGCTGGTTGAAAACTGACGGTCCGTTCATTGCTCAGGTGGAATACCCGCCGACCCAAGGAGATCGCGACAGTGATGAAGTCAAGGCCTATGCCATGGCGATCATCGCGGCAATCAAAGAGCTGCTGCCCCTGAACCCCCTCTATTCAGAGGAGTTAAAACAGTACTTGGGCAACTTCAATCCCAATCAGCCCAGTTTGCTTGCGGACTTTGCGGCGGCGTTGACCACCGCGTCGGGAGAGCGACTGCAGGAAATCCTCGAATCTCTCCCTTTGATCGCTCGTATGGCGAAGGTGCTCGAATTGCTGCGGCGTGAAAAAGAAGTCGCGGAACTGCAGGGCCAAATCAGCCGGGAGGTCAATGAAAAGGTTACGGACAACCAGCGCGAATTTTTCCTAAAGGAGCAGATGAAGGTTATCCAGCGTGAGCTGGGCATCACCAAAGACGATAAGACCTCCGATGCCGATCGCTTTGCCGACCGCATGGGCGAACTGTCTCCCCCCGACAACGTCATGGCGCGGTTTCAGGAGGAGCTCGACAAGCTAAGAGTGCTGGAATCGGGATCGCCGGAATATGCCGTAACGCGAAATTATCTGGATTGGGTGACCTCGGTGCCCTGGGGTGTTTTTTCCGAGGATAATCTTGACCTTGTCCAAGCGCGCCAAGCGTTGGACGCACACCACGACGGACTCGATGACGTCAAAAAACGCATTATTGAATTTCTGGCAGTCGGTTCATTTAAGGGCACGGTAGATGGATCGATACTGTTGCTGGTCGGTCCTCCAGGGGTGGGCAAAACCAGCATCGGTCGGTCCATTGCCGACGCGCTTGGGCGCGAGTTTTATCGCTTCAGCTTGGGCGGCATGCGAGATGAGGCCGAAATCAAAGGTCACCGACGGACCTATATCGGGGCCATGCCCGGCAAGCTGGTGCAAGCCCTGAAAGATGTCAAAGTCGCCAACCCTGTCATTATGCTCGACGAAATTGACAAGGTGGGCGCCTCCTACCAGGGAGATCCAGCCTCGGCACTATTGGAGGTTCTTGACCCGGAGCAGAACAGCGAGTTTCTTGATCATTACCTCGACCTCAGGGTTGACCTATCCCGGGTGCTGTTTGTCTGCACCGCGAATCAACTCGACACCATCCCGCCTGCATTGTTGGACCGCATGGAGACTATCCGCCTCGCAGGCTATATCGCGGAAGAGAAGCAGGCCATTGCCAAAAACCATTTGTGGCCCAAGCTGCTAGAGCGCCATGGCGCCAAATCAAGTCAGGTTCGTATCAACGAGGCCGCGCTTAAAATGGTCATTGAATCCTACTGCCGTGAGGCGGGTGTTCGGCAGTTGGAAAAACAGCTGGCGAGCCTGATTCGTAAATCAATTGTTCGCCTCGTTGATGGAGATGAGGAACGGGTTAGATTGGGCAAGAAAGAGGTTGCCGATATGCTGGGGCAGCCCCGGTATCGCAATGAGCGCCCCCCTCGGGGTCGTGGCGTTGTTACCGGCCTCGCCTGGACGGCCCATGGTGGTGCCACATTGGCGATTGAGTCGAGCAAAGTTCACACCCTGAATCGGGGGTTCAAGCTAACCGGTCAATTAGGCGAGGTCATGAAAGAGAGCGCCGAAATTGCCTACAGCTATGTGGTAGCACACCTGCGAGAGCTTGGATGTGATGAGGACTTTTTCGATATGTCCATGGTGCATTTGCACGTGCCCGAGGGCGCCACACCCAAGGACGGGCCGAGCGCTGGTATCACCATGGCGACGGCCTTGGTCTCGCTGGCGCGCCGCGAGCGTATCCGCCAGCCACTCGCCATGACCGGCGAATTAACCTTAACGGGTCGGGTTCTGGCTGTTGGTGGTATTCGTGAAAAAGTTATCGCGGCAAGGCGACAAAAAATTTCTGAATTGATTTTGCCTCAGGCAAATCGTGCCGATTACGAGGAACTTCCCGACTACCTCCAGGACGGATTGACGGTGCACTTCGTGCGCAGTTTCCGCGAGGTGTTTGATGTGGTCTTCGACAGTGCCAGAGAGGATCGACAGCTCCATTAAGCGAGGTCTGCCGGTTATTAGGGCGCTTCTGCTGTGATGATCGCTCGCTTAGGTGCCGGATGGCCTTCAACGGTAAGATCGGGGTTGGCTGGATCGAGGAACTGGGCGAGGGAATGAAAAGTCATCCATTCGGTAGACCGCTGCTCGTCGATGGACGTGGTCGTACAATCGATGAGCTCGGCCTGGCGAAACCCCGTTTTTTTCAGCCAGGTTAACAGGGCTGCCACGCTTGGAAGGCACCAGACATTGCCCATGCGGGCATAGCGCCCCGGTGGGGTGAATACCGTATTTTGGTCCCCATCGACGATCAGGGTTTCCAAGATGAGCTGACCGCCAGCGCACAGGGCATCACGCAGTGCAATCAGATGATCAAAAGGCGACCGCCGGTGATAAAGAATCCCCATAGAAAACACCGCGTCGAAGGCTTTTAAGCCTGGGGGAAGGTGCTCTATGCCAAGGGGCAGCACGAAAATATTGGGCGCATTCAGATAGCGCTGGAGTGCTTTAAATTGCAGGACAAAGAGTGGGGTTGGATCGATGCCAATAACTTCTGCGGCTCCAGCACCCAGCATACGCCAGCAGTGGTAGCCGCTACCGCAGCCCACGTCGAGAACTCGCTTGCCTGCCAAAGGACGCAAGCCGGGCAGTAGTCGCTCCCACTTCCAGTCGGAGCGCCATTCGGTGTCGATGGGAACGCCAAACAGATCAAATGGGCCTTTGCGCCAGGGGTGTAGCCCTTTGAGGGCGTCCTTCAGCCGTTGCTGTTCGGATTCGTTTGCGCTGCCGGTGCAGCCGACAGCGGCTTTGTTGAGGGTTATGGCGTCGGGGGTGAGTGGGGGTAGGGCGGCCAGAGCCTCGCGCCAGCGCGGCAGGTCGCCATAACGCTCAAGCGACAAGCCCTCGGCAACCGCCTCCTCCAGCGAAGCGCTCCAAGCAGCGAGAGCGGTGTTCTCCCAGCGATGCGTCAGCTCGATCAGATCAGCGGACAGTTCGTGTTGTCGGTCGTGGTGCTTATCCATACCGGCGCTTAGTGATTGGGGTGCTTGGTCATGCAATGGCTATCATCGATGCAAAATTAAAGCATTGGAACCAACAGCTGCTGTCACTGAAGCCCGCTTGTTTTAGGCGCTCAAAATGGACGTTGAGGGTCTCGGGTATCAGCACATTCTCCAACGCCTGCCTCTTCTGAGCGATCTCAAGGTCGCTGTAGCCCTGTGCGCGCTTGAAATCATGGTGCATGGCAATCATGGTGTCATCCATCGTGGAGGAGTCGAGCTTTATTTTCTCGGATAGTATCAGCGCATCGCCGGGCGCTAACGCACTCCGTATTTTTTTCAATAAAGAAAGCCGACTCGCGACGGGAACAAATTGCAGCGTGTAGTTCATGATGACAACGCTCGCGTTGTCGATGGGCGCGTCAAGGATGTCACTTTCGATCAGTTCGATTGCTAGGCTTGGAACCTCTTTATCCAGCACGTCGCGAGCTGCTGTGAGCATGGCTTCGCTGCTGTCGATGCCAATGAAAGTGTTGGTCTGGCAGTCAGGTTGTCGCGCAGCGGAGAGCAGTGAGGCACCCAGTGAGCAGCCCAAATCGTAAATGCACGTCCCGGTTCGCGCATAGCGTGCAGCCAGCAGCCCCGTCATGCTGATTACGGTGGCATACCCGGGTACCGAGCGGTTAATCATGTCGGGAAACACGCCGACGACGTCCTTGTTAAAGGTGAAGAGCCCGGGGTCTCCAAGTGTTTGTGCGTAGATTGTGTCGCGATTAGTCGTCATAACGCTGGCGGCATATTGGTTGGTCGTGGGGATAGAATAGCAGGTGACACGTCAATATATTGGCAGTGGCCCCCAAGCTGGCGCATACTTCGCCGCCCTTATATTTTTTACCGGAAGCTTCGTTGCTATGTTCGATGATCTGCCCATTTTACCCCCAGACTCTATTCTTGGACTGGCCGCCGCCTGTCGTGCGGACACGAATCCCGATAAAGTCGATTTAACAATAGGCATTTACATGGACGAGACTGGCGCTTGTCCGGTTTTTAAAGCGGTTAAAGAAGCCCAGCGGGCCCTCATCGATGATGAGTCCACCAAAGCCTATATTCCGCCTCAGGGAGATGAAGCATTCTTAAGCGGGATGCTGGAACTGATCTTGGGTTCTGCGACCGTCAAGGCCAGCCGGGACAAAATTTCCGCAGTGCAGGCGCCCGGTGGCTGTGGGGCGGTTCGCCTGGGTGCTGAAGTCCTTAAGGCCGCCGACCCGGCGGGCAAGGTGTGGGTGAGCCGGCCGACCTGGCCCGTGCATGTGCCCTTGATCACGAGCACTGGGCTAGAGCTTAGCGAGTATCGTTACTACGATCCGGGCACTCACGGTGTCGATTTCGAGGGTATGGTTGCTGATCTCCAGCAAGCGACCCGCGGGGATGTGGTGTTGCTTCACGGGTGCTGTCACAACCCATCCGGTGCGGATTTGAGCCCAGATCAATGGGATGTCGTAGCCGATATGGCCGTCAAACAGGGCTTCACGCCGATGGTCGATCTGGCTTACCAGGGATTTGGCGAAGGTCTTGATGTCGACGTATATGGACTCCGCACGCTGGTGGCGAAGACTCCTGAGGTCGTTATTGCCGCCTCCCTTTCCAAAAATATGGGCCTGTATCGCGAGCGCACCGGTCTGGCTATCTTTACTGGCCCAGATGCGAGAACGGCTGATGCCACTGCCAGTCAGGCGAAGGCCGCTGCTCGGCGAATTTATTCTATGCCGCCCGCACATGGTGCCTTGATAGCTGGACGGGTATTGGCTGACCCATCACTAAGGGGAGGGTGGACGGCTGAGCTTGAGCAGATGTGCGATCGTATCAATGGGCTCCGCGTCGATTTCAGGGATCGACTGCAGGCAGCCACGGGCAGAGACTTTGGGTTTATTGCACGCGAGAAGGGCATGTTCTCCTTTCTGGGTTTGACTGAAGAGCAGGCCCTTGAAGTCAGAGCAAAGCGTAGTCTCTATATGCTCAACTCATCGCGCATCAATATTGCCAGCCTCAATCAAAGCAACATGGATCGCGTGGTCGATGCGGTCGCGTCGGTGCTCTGATTGTGGCGAAGACTTAGTGCCTAGGCTTTAGTCTCTGCTGGGTTCTCATCCAGGGGTGATGGAGCGGGGCATCAGGGCTCTAATTCGGTCCAACGCTCGAGCGCTTCGTTGAGGGCCCGTTCTACATCGCTGAGTGTTTTGAGGGTGTCGTCAATGATCGTTTGTTCATTGTTGTAAAACGTTGGCTCATTAATTTTGGCTTCGAGCTGCGCAAGTTGTGCCTCGAGCTGTTCAATTTTCGCCGGTAATTCGTCGAGTTCGCGCTGCTCTTTATAGCTCAACTTGTAGCTCAACTTTTTATGGGCCGCTTTTTTTGCCGGGGATTTCGCCAAGGTTGGGCTGGAGTCTGTTGGGGTCTGCTTGGCGCTGGCCTGTTGTGAGTGCTGAGCGCCAACCTTGGATACGGTGGCCGTCTCTGACTCAAGGCGGCCCCCGCGCGCTTCCCAATCGCTGTAACCGCCCGCTTGTTCCTCGATCTGGCCGAACTCGTTGACCACCAGCAAGCTGGTGACCACCCGATCCATGAAATCTCTGTCGTGGCTCACTAAAAGAAGCGTGCCTTTGAAGTCGAGGAGAATTTCCTCGAGTAATTCGAGGGTCTCGATATCCAGATCGTTGGTCGGTTCATCCAGAACCAACAGGTTGGCTGGCTGCGTGAACAGTTTGGCCAGAATCGCGCGATTGCGCTCGCCGCCCGATAGGGCTTTTACCGGCGTTCTGACCCGATCTGGCGTGAACAAAAAATCTCCCAGATAGCTAATGGCATGACGCCGCTTGCCATTGATCTCAATAAATTCCTGGCCGCCGCAGACGTTATCGATGAGGTTTGCCTCAGGGTTTAGGTGGTCTCTCAGTTGGTCCGAGTAAGCAACTTCGAGTTTTGTTCCAACGTTGACCTGACCGGCATCCGGGGTGAGCTGTCCAAGCAGCAGTTTAACCAGGGTCGTTTTGCCAACACCGTTGCGCCCAACGATACCGATCCTGTCGCCCCGCTGAATGGTAGTACTAAAGTGATCGACAATGAGCTGGTCTCCCCAGCTGAAGCGTATGTCTTTTACTTCGGCGACAGTTTTTCCCGAGCGTTGCGCGTCCTCAATATCAAACTGCGCCCTGTCTTGTCGTTCGCGACGTTGTGCGCGCTGCTCGCGCATGGCCTCGAGCGCTCGCACTCGGCCCTCGTTACGGGTTCTACGGGCTTTTATCCCCTGTCGTATCCAAACCTCTTCTTGCGCTAATTTTTTGTCGAACAGGGCATTGGCCCTTTCTTCCGCAGCGAGCTGCTGCTCCCTGAATTTCAAAAATCCCTGAAAGTTTCCCTGCCAAACAGATAGGTGTCCACGCTCCAGCTCACCAATTGACGTTGCGACTCGCTGCAGAAACCGTCGATCATGGGTGATAACCACAAGGGCCCCCTGATACTGATTCAACTGTTCTTCTCTCGCTGCAGAAACCGTCGATCATGGGTGATAACCACAAGGGCCCCCTGATACTGATTCAACTGTTCTTCTAGCCACTCGATGGTTGGTATATCGAGGTGATTGGTGGGTTCGTCGAGCAGCAGTATGTCGGGTTGTGACACCAGGGCCCGACCCAGCGCGACGCGCCGCCGCCAACCTCCCGAGAGGTCGCCAACGGCGGTGTCCGCAGGAAGCGCCAGCTGTGAAATGACGCTCTCAATACGCTGCTGCATCTGCCAGCCGTCTTGATTTTCCAAGGCACTTTGTACCCGCGCAATTTCATCGAGGTTGGCATTCTCCCCGGCTTCAAGAAGGTGGTGGTAGTGAGCGACCAGTGCGCCGACTTCCTCGAGCCCGCTTGCCACGGCGTCGTAGACGCTCTGCTCGTTTGCGACGGGGAGCTCTTGCTCAAGACGAGCCAGTTTGGCATTGGGCGCAAGCCACCGCTCACCATCGTCTGGGGTAATCTCTCCGGCGAGCACCTTGAACAGGGTTGTTTTACCTGCTCCATTTCTGCCGAGCAGGCCAAGCCGTTCACCTTTGTCTAATTGCAGAGAGACGTTATCGAGAATAACGTGGGTGCCGAACTTGAGTTCAGTACTATCGATGCGCAGTAACGGCATGAAGGACTCCAAAGGAAGGCTGTAAATTCTACGCGAAACCCATTTTTTCGTCCGGGTTTCCGTTAAAATAACTGAAGAAAGTAGGGGGACTTTGTATGTACGGGCACGTCGCAGATTCTTACGATCGTTGGATCGCTCGCTGGCTGACTCTTTGCGCGGCCGTCATCTTCGGTATGATTCTGCTGGGCGGCGTAACGCGCCTGACTGACTCGGGTCTCTCGATGGTTGAGTGGAAGCCCATTACCCATTATGGGCGTTATTCCCCCCCTGTCCGAAGCTGATTGGCAGGTCGCGTTTGACAAGTACAAGCAATATCCCGAATACCAGAAGATCAATTTTGATATGGATCTGTCGGGCTTCAAGGTGATTTTTCTCTACGAGTACCTGCATCGGGTGCTCGGCCGATTGATTGGTTTGCTCTATTTTGTGCCGCTGATGTTCTTTTGGATGCGAGGCATGATTAAGCACTCCCTGCGCGGGCATTTATTAACGCTGCTTGTCTTGGGTGGTTGCCAAGGGTTAATGGGCTGGTACATGGTAAAAAGCGGATTAGTTGATCGCCCTGACGTCTCCCAGTACCGACTGACCGCACACCTAGGGTTGGCGCTTTTAGTTTATGCCTACATGTTCTGGCTCATTTTGGGCTTGGTAAATCCGCGACGCATGATTCCCAGTTTGGCTTCTTGGTGGCCGGTGGGTTTGGTGGGGTTGGTGTATTTTATGGCACTAAGCGGTGGCTTTGTTGCCGGCACCGATGCGGGTTATGCCTACCCAACCTGGCCCCTCATGGGGAGTAGCTTTGTTCCGCCCATGCTTTATGAGCAGGGGTGGGTATCGGCATTTGAGCAGGTGACCACCATCCATTTTAACCACCGAATGTTTGCTTATCTGGTGGTTGTTACCCTGACGATAGTCGCCTTCATGCAGTATCGGAAAAGCCCCGACTCTCAGGTTCGTGCTGGCGCTGTGATAATGGTATTGGCTGTGCTGCTGCAGGCGTCACTGGGTGTCGCAACGGTGCTGAGTCAGGTGGTGACCCCGGTTGCTGCCGCCCACCAGAGCGGCGCCGTACTGTTGCTCAGCGCGACCTTATTCTTTGCCCATGCTCGCATCACTGAACGATCACGTATTTAACAAATTTAAATAAAAAGAAATTTATCTCCAATCTTCCCCGCCTGAATGCTTTCCAAGTCCTGTGGTGGCTGACATACTTTCAGCGCGTGGGCAGGATGCTCGGGCGCTGTCTAGGGTGGGGGATCCATGGTCGGTCAAGAAGACGACGTACTGTTGCAGTGTTTATTGGTTGTCGCCAAGGCCCACGGGTGTCCCGCAACCGCCGAATCGTTATCCGCCGGACTGCCTTTATCCCGTGAGGGTTTGACGCCTGATCTGCTGGCCAGATCGGCAGCCAAGGCCGGGCTGACCGGCCGCCTAAAAAAGATCAGCCTCTCCGACATACCTGATAGCGTTTGCCCGGTCATTCTATTGCTGAGCTCAGCGTTTGCCCGGTCATTCTATTGCTGAGCTCGGGGGACGCCTGCGTGCTTTTGGGGTCGCCGGACGGGGAGAGCTGTCAGGTAGTCTATCCCGCTCTGGTGGATGCGCCGATTGAAGAGGACATGGCAGCGCTGACCGAAAAATTCTCCGGGTACGTTTTCCTGGCGAGGCCCAAGTTTCATCTCGAGGCCAACCCCAATGCCACTGCACCTAAGCGCTCGGGCCATTGGTTTTGGAGCGCCTTTCGCGCCAACGCGTCGGTGTATCGCGATGTTTATCTGGCGGCCTTTTTTATTAACATTTTCGCTCTGGCGGTGCCGCTCTTTACGATGAATGTGTATGACCGAGTCGTCCCCAATGCCGCGTTCGATACCCTGTGGGTTCTGGCTTTAGGTGTCCTGCTCATTATGGTCGCCGACGCTATCCTTAAATCCTTGCGTGGCCATTTTTTGGATTTGGCAAGTCGCCGCGTGGATGTCGAGCTGTCTGCGAAAATTATGGAACAAACCCTCGGCATGCGACTCGAGCACCGACCGGCGTCTGTGGGTTCCTTTGCAGTAAATCTGCGTTCTTTTGAAACCTTGAGAGACTTTATTACCTCGGCAACGCTGACTACTTTCATCGACTTGCCCTTTGCATTGTTATTTTTCTCTGTTATTGCCTGGATAGGGTGGCCGATTCTCGTGCCGGTCCTGGTGGTTACATTGGTGCTGTTGACCTATGCCCTGTATATGCGTCCGCAGCTGCAACGACTCACTGAGAAAACTTATCAGGCGGGCGCTCAACGCAACGCAACGCTCATTGAATCCCTCACCGGGCTTGATACCTTAAAAGCCCTCGGTGCTGAGTCAGTTATGCAGCGCAAGTGGGAGGCGACGACGCGTTATTTGGCCGGCGTTGGGGTCGAGCAACGGTTGGCCACGCTGTCGGTCACGCATTTCACGGGTTTTTGTCAGCAAATGGTTACGGTGCTGGTGATTATCACCGGTGTGTTCCTGATCTCCGAGCGTGAGCTGACCATGGGTGGACTGATTGCGGCGACCATGCTGTCTACACGATCACTGATGCCCTTTGGGCAGCTAGTCGGTCTGATTGGGCAGTTCCATCATGCGCGGATAGCCTTGCGCAGTCTTGACGCGCTTTTTGCGACGCCTGTCGAATCGAAGGAAGAAGGTGCGTTTGTGTCGCGGGAGTATTTGCGCGGCGATATTGAGTTTAAAAATGTCTCGTTTGCCTATCCCGGCTGCGACGTCAATTCGCTCTCGGCGGTTTCTTTCAGAATAAAAGCGGGAGAGCACGTCGCGATTTTGGGCCGGGTCGGATCGGGCAAATCAACGTTATCAAAGCTGGCGATGGGACTATTTCAGCCTTCGGAGGGTGCAGTGCTGGTGGATGGCATTGATTTGCGCCAGCTCGATCCGGGTGAATATCGCAGTCGCGTAGGCTATGTGCCCCAAGATGTCACGCTGTTTCAGGGCACGCTTCGGGACAATCTTACTCTCGCGCGAGCGGGCATCAGTGACGAGGCAATGATTAAGGCTGTCGAACGATCGGGCCTCGAGGAATTTGTGAACCGGCACCCTTCGGGCTTCGATATGCCCATAAGCGAGCGCGGTGACTCTGTCTCGGGCGGGCAGCGTCGCTGCATCGCGGTGGCCCGCGCGCTGGTAGATGGTCCTGCGCTGCTACTCCTCGATGAGCCAACGGGTTCAATGGATCAGTCAACTGAAAGCGTTGTTAAGCAATCGCTGCGCGAGTATGCCGAGGGGAGAACGATGGTGGTGGTCACCCACAGAAATTCCCTGCTTGAATTGGTCGATCGAATCATTGTGATCGACGGAGGCAAGGTCGTCGCAGACGGTGCCAAGGACAGCGTGATTTCCGCCCTGCAGCAAGGGCGCATAGGAAAGGCGCAATGACGGACCATCGTCCAGATGCCATCGGATGGGAGCTTTCCGCCGAACAGGCAATTCTTGAGCAGGAGCCGCTGCGCGCAAAGCGGCTGTTGTACGGCATTGCATCGGTGGTGGTTTTGCTTGTGGCCTGGGCGTATGTGGCAGAGATAGATACGGTGACACGCGGTCAGGGAAAAGTTATCCCGTCGAGGCAGGTGCAAATCCTCGGATCCCAAGACGGGGGTGTGATCACGGATATCATGGTACGCGAGGGTGACTTGGTGGCGAAGGGTCAATTGCTGATCAAGCTCGATCCGACGCGCTCGAATTCATCCCTCGGGGAAAACCGAGCGCAATTGCTGGGGCTGCAGGTAAAAGCAGCACGGTTGAGCGCCTTGGCTGAGGGTGCGATGTTTCAACCCACAGCGGAGATGACTGCGGTCGCGCCTGACGTCGTGAAAGAAGAGCAACAGTTGTATCAGTCGAGCTTGGCAGAGCTGTCGGTCCAACAGCGCATTGCCGACCAGCAGCTGACTCAGCGTCGGGAGGAGCTCAATGAGCTGAGCTTGGCAGAGCTGTCGGTCCAACAGCGCATTGCCGACCAGCAACTGACTCAGCGTCGGGAGGAGCTCAATGAGCTGACCGCAAGGGAGTCCCAGCTCGCTACCGAATATCGCTTGGCGGACCAGGAGCTTTCCCGGACCCGACCCATGCTTGCCTCGGGAGCGGTTTCAGAGGTCGAGATATTGCGTTTGGAGCGTGAGGTCAATAAAGCGAAGGGCGAATTGCAGCAAACTCGTGCTCAAATCGACCGTGTTCAAGCCTCCATCGTGGAGGCGCAGGAGAAACTACTCGGCGTTGAACTGGAATTTGCGAACAACGCGAGAGAGCAACTCACCGATACCGTCACTCAAATCAATGCGCTCTCTGAGGCTGCCGCCGGTTTGTCGGACAGAGTGCGCCAAACCAATTTAGTGTCACCAGTGGCCGGCACCATTAAGCAGCTTCTGTTTAACACTGTAGGCGGTATTGTCTTGCCCGGTCGCGATGTAATCGAACTGATTCCTGCCGACGACACACTGCTGGTTGAAGTCCGAATCAGGCCTCAGGATATCGGCTTCCTGGCGCCGGGTCAGGAGGCGAACGTCAAAGTGACGGCCTACGATTTTGTGGTCTACGGAGGTCTCGAAGGCCAAGTCGAGCAGATTGGTGCGGACACGGTGCTTGACGAAGAGGGGAACGCCTTTTACGAGGTGACAGTCCGAACAAGGTTAGCTGATCTTGGTGCTGATAAACCCATTATTCCCGGGATGACGGTTGAGGTCGACGTGTTGACGGGTAAGAAGACGGTCCTCGCTTACCTTCTCAAACCGGTCTTGCGCGCGCGTCAGAGAGCTTTGTCAGAGCGGTGAACCACTCGTTGATCAGTCGTTCGGGATATGTCCCAGCCCGCTGGGCTTCGGCATTTCCGGATGGCACCCCGCATCGTTCCGCTAAAGCCTTTTTGGCACAGGAGAGGATGGGGAGTATTTGCTGGCTTTACACCGGCGATATTGATGAGCAGGTTTTGCTGAATGAACTCAGCCTCCTTGTGGCGGATGCGATGGTGGTGGTTTTGACGCCCACGCCCAATGAGGAGCAGGCCTTTAGGCTGATTTCTGCAGGGGCTCGCGGCTATTGTCATGCCGAGGCCGTAGCCGAGCAATTGGTTGATGTGACATCAGTGATCGGTTCGGGGGGAATTTGGGCGCCCCCGGAGTTGGTGACCCGTTTTGTTTCACTCGCTCAACGCCTGGAGGGCGCGAAGAAGGTGTCTGCACCTGGCGGCTTCCAGCAGCTCACTGAGCGCGAGCTTGAGGTTGCTCTGTTGGTCGGCCGGGGCTTCAACAATCGCGAGATAGCCGATCACCTTGGGCTGACAGACCGGACCATTAAGGCCCATCTCACTCAAATTTTTAGCAAGCTTGAGCTACGCGACCGGGTTCAGCTGGCATTGGTGGTCAATAGGCTACCTGTCCACTGACGTTATTGGGCCTAGCGTCGCAATTCAGGCGATCTCGATTGGGGCTTTAATCCGGCGTACAAGCTTGGGCACCAGTCGGCTAGAGGTGCTCTTATTATCCGCCGCGCTTTCGTCATCCGCGGTGCTCCCCTAGAAAACACCCTGAGGCTCAGTTGCAAAGACTCTCTTAAATTGCGAACTTCGTCGCAAAAAATAGCCTGCTTAGTACTTTGGTACATAGTGGGCATCCAATTATTGCCCGATGATGGCGCTATTACACATGGAATTGATGCAGGAATTTCTCATGGCGCAGTTCATCGGAACGATTTCCAAACTTACCGGCCTTGCCTTCGCCCAATCTGCTGACGGCACCCGTCGCCAATTGAAAGTAGGTGA
>Ga0181570_10003003_pt1 | contig 13058 bp, 11 predicted proteins | sample 101ome_18_FD_148667 | JGI IMG/M metagenome (GOLD analysis project Ga0181570, IMG submission 148667) | Coastal salt marsh microbial communities from the Groves Creek Marsh, Skidaway Island, Georgia - 101406AT metaG (spades assembly) | ecosystem: Environmental > Aquatic > Marine > Intertidal zone...
CAATTATAAATAGCAATACAAGAAACGAAAAAATTAGAAACTTTTTTGTCAATAACAAAAAGTCACTTTTAATATCTGTTATAATCATCGTAGGAATTTTAATAGGATACTTTGCTTATGCAGAATACAAAGAAAATAAAAAAATAGAAATTTCCAATCAATATAATTCTGCTGTAACTGAATATTCAGAGGAAAATAAAGAGAGAATTAAAAACTTACTTGTTGATTTAGTTTTTAAAAACGATCCCACTTACTCGCCTTTATCCTTATACTTTATAATTGACAACAAACTAATTACTGAAAAATTAAAAATTAATGATTTATTTGACAATATAATTAAAGAGGCATCTTTGGATAATGAAATCAAAAATTTAATTATATATAAAAAAGCACTCTATAATGCAGATTCAAGCGAAGAAAATGAACTTCTAGAGATATTAAAACCAATAACTAACTCTGATAGTATTTGGAAGTCTCAAGCACTCTATTTGTTAGCAGAATATTTTTACTCTAAAGATGAAAAACAAAAATCTAAAGAATTCTTTAATCAAATTTTACAACTTGAGAATTCTAATTCAGACATAGTGACCGAAGCTCAAAAAAGATTAAATAGAGATCTTAGTGATTAAAATTTTTGCAATTTTTTTTTCATTTGTATTTATTACTAATTGTTCATTTAATTCTAATTCTAGAATTTGGAATGATCAAAAAAATGAAATTGTACAAAACAAAAATATTGTAGAGATATTTGACACAAAAGAAGTTATTACAAAAGAATTTAATCCAGGCATTAGTATAGATTTTTCTGACACTTCAAGTCAAAATTATAAATACAATAATTTTGGATCATACGATTACAAAGGTGGACTGGATAAAATACAAGGATATAGATTTTCTAATTTTAAATCTTTAGATGGCTTGAACTCCATGCCTTTATTTTTAAATGATGGTCTAGTATATTTCGATAAAAAGGGGACGTTATTAAGATTTGATCAAAGTTCAAAAATTATTTGGAAAAATAATTTTTATTCAAAAGCTGAAAAAAAATTAAACCCAATTTTGAGTTTAGCACTTGATAAAAATAACTTGTTGATTGTTGATAATATTTCAAAGATTTATTCAGTAAATTTAAATACAGGTGAACTAAATTGGTCTAAAAACAATCCCTATCCTTTTAACTCTCAAATTAAAACTCATAACGAAAGTTTTTTTGCTATTGATTATAATAATACGTTGAGATGTTTTAAAATTGTAGATGGCTCAGAGTGCTGGAGTTTGGCAACCGAAAGTTCTTTTACTATTTCTAACACTGATTATTCATTAGTAATAATTGACAATCAAGTAATATTTAATAATTCAATCGGAGATATTACAGCAGTTGATATTTCCTCAGGATTAATTATTTGGCAATTACCGACACAGAGTAGCAATATAATCAATCAAACTTATAATTTTAAAATTTCCAATCTAGTCTCAGATGGTAAATCAATTTTTTTTTCAAATAACAGAAATGAATTTTATTCAGTAGATATTAAAACAGGATCATTGAATTGGAAAAATGATATTAGCTCCAATCTAACCCCAATAATTTTAGATGAATTTATAATAACTATTTCAGAGGATGGATATCTTTTTATAATTCAAAAAGATCAAGGTAACATTTTACGAATAAATGATGTTTACTCATCTTACAAACCTAAACATAGAAAAGATATTAAACCAGAGGGATTTTTAATTGCTAGTAATAAAATTTTTCTAACGAATAACAATGGTCATTTAATTGTTGTAAATTTAAAAACTGGTAAAATTGAACAGATAAAAAAAATAGCCAGAGAAAAGATTTCTAAACCCTATATATTTAATCAAAATCTTTATTTAGTAAAAAACGGAACAATTATAAAATATGATTAAGTATGTTTCTAAAATTATTAGATAAATTAGGTAGAAAAAAAGTTGTATTAGATAGAGGGCCATCACACCCAAGATATAATTTAGCTAAGCCATGGATGAATAGGTATTATGTATTATTTAGATACAGACCAAGATGGTTTCCTTTCAACATCTTAATCCACGAAATGTTAGCCGATGATCATGGTGAGGGTGTTCACAACCATCTTTGTCCATATATTACAATTATTTTAAGGGATGGATATTGGGAAACTACTAAAAATGGAAAGTTTTGGCGAAGACCAGGCTACATTGGGTTTAGATCAGCAAATGATTTTCATAGAGTAGATTTAAAAAAAGGAACAAAACCTATGACAATTTTTATACCAGGGCCTTTTGGGCTTAGAAAAGGACCACGATCTGAATATGGAATAAATTTTGAAAAAAAATGAACTTACAAAATAAATTTATTGAATATTGCAATACCTCAAATTTTGAGATTAACCGCAATCAGATAAAAATTATAAATAGTTTAGAAAAATTCTCTACAGAAAATTTTGGTACATCACTATTAAAAAATTTTTTTAATAAGAAAATAAAATTAGGATTTTATCTTCATGGAGATGTGGGGGTAGGAAAAACTATGTTATTAAATTTTTACTATAACAATCTAAAATTTAAAAAGAGCAAAGTTCATTTTAATGAATTTATGATAAATTTTCATGATTTTATTTTTAACAATAATGAAAAAGACAAAGGAATAGAAAATTTTGTAAGAGCGCTTCAAAAGAAATCAAAACTTATATTTTTTGATGAATTTCAAGTAACCAATATTGTAGATGCAATGATATTAGGTCGATTGTTTAAAAAAATTTTTGAAAAAAAAATTAGCGTGATATTTTCATCTAATATTCGAATAGACAATCTTTATAAGGATGGATTGCAAAGAGATCAATTTATGCCTTTTTTGAAGATATTAAAAGAAAACTGTTATGAACAAGAACTTTTGATTAATGAAGATTATCGAATAAATAACAAAAAAGTTTTAAATAGATTTTTGTATCCAATCAATGAAACCACTAATTTTAAATTGAATAAATTTTTTAGAGAACTTACAAAAAATAAAAAAAAAACAAAAAAAATAATTAATATTAAGGGAAGAGAATTTGTAATTGAAAATTTTTATGATGGAATTGTTAAATTTAATTTTGAAGAATTGTGTAATAGAAATCTTGGCTCAGAGGATTATTTAAAAATTTCACAAAACAGTAAATTTATATTAATTGAGAATTTACCTGATTTTGACGATAATAATTCAGATCAACAACAACGATTTATTACTTTGATAGATATTATTTATGAAAAAAAAATTCCTATTCTTATTTCATCTAAAAATTCACTTAATAAACTAAATTCCTCACAAAGTTTGTCTCAAATATTTAAAAGAACTATTAGTAGACTATATGAATTAACTTCAATCAAAATTATTTAATCATGAAACAAGAGTTTTATAACCTGGAAATAACGACTAACGGACAAAAACTTTATGAGTTTACAGATAGTACTTTAGATTGGATAAAAAAATTTAATTTGAGAAATGGAATTATTAATTTGAGTATTCAGCATACTAGTGCTTCTTTAATTATACAGGAGAATGCTGATCCTGATGTTCAAGCAGACCTAATTAAATATTTTGATAAATTAGCTCCAATGAATACATCATTGTATTCTCACATAACCGAGGGAAAAGATGATATGCCCGCACATATAAAGTCAGCTCTAACCAATAATCAAATCTCGTTAAGTTTAAAAGACCAAGAATTGCTATTGGGCACCTGGCAAGGAATATTTTTATTTGAGCATAGAATTCAGACTCAAAAAAGAACCATAATTCATCATTTTATTGGAGAATGAATTATTTTTTTAGAGATTTAAAAGCTTCTAAAGCAGAAACTCTCGCTCTTTCGTGAATAACAATCGGACTTGGATAATCTTTGCCAATAATAGTTTTGATGGCCTCTTGATATTTTAATTCCATCTCCCAAGGTTTGTGAATAAATTTTGCTGGAACTTTATTGAGTTCTGGTACCCATTTTTTTACATACAAACCTTCTTTATCAAATTTTTCACCCTGAAGAATTGGATTAAATATTCTGAAATAAGGTGCAGCATCCGCACCACAACCAGCGACCCATTGCCATTGAGCTACATTATTTGCCTCATTAAAGTCCAACAAGCAATTTCTAAAATGTTTTTCACCCTCTACCCAATTAATTCTTAAGTGTTTCACTAAAAAAGATCCAACAACCATTCTAATTCTGTTGTGCATCCAACCTGTTTCATAAAGTTCACGCATGCCAGCATCAACAATTGGGTATCCAGTCATTCCATTCTTCCATGCCTTTAAATGTTTTTCATTTTTTACCCATGGAAATTTATCAAACTCCTTTCTTAAATTACCTTTCAACATTTCAGGAAAATAATTTATCAAGCTGTGTGAAAATTCTCTCCAACCCAATTCATTGATGTATTTTTGTATATTAATATTTTTTGGCTTTACCGAAGAACATTCTTTGTAAATTTTTTCTACATGGATTTGACCATGTTTAATATACGGTGAAAGTTTTGAGGTTCCTTCAACAGAAGGGATATCCCTATTAGTTCCATAATTATTAATTTTATTTTTGATTAAATCATTTAAAAGATTTTGTGATTTGTTTTCAGACACATCCCAGTAATTTTCAAATTTTTTAAACCAATTTTTTTTGGGTAAAATCTCTTTAGGTAACTTATTATTTTTAAAATATTCATAACTTTTTTTTTTCTTTAAAACTTTTGATAATTTAGAAGGCACTGCATTAACATAAATCTGTTCTGCAACTCTCCAAAAAGGTGTAAATACTTTAAAAGGGGTATTGTCTTTTTTAGTCACATTTTGAAATTCATTTAATATATTTCCTTTAAAATATTTGAATTTTATGTTCTTTTTTAAAAAAATATTATCTCTAATTTTTTTTCCTAATTTTATTACATCTGGCTCATAAACTTTATTCCAATAGATTGTCAGTTCGTCTTTTGGATTAATTTTCGATAAAACGTCTATTTCTTCACCAATTTGAATTTCAAGATTTATGTTTATTTTTGATAATTCAGTTTTAAAATTTTCTAAAGATTTTGATAACCACCATTGTTGTGCTTCTCTTTTTTTAATAAATACTTTTGGATTGAAGATATATAAAGCTGTAACTAAATCATGTTGTTGACTTGCATGGGCTAAAGCAGGATTGTCACTAATCCTGAAATCTTCTCTAATCCAAACAATGGCTTTATTGCTCATTTTTTATAGCTCTTAATCCTTCATTAAGAAGTTTATTATACATTTCAGTGTCGGTTAAACCTTCACAGCCAATTAATAGAACGTTTGATTGAGAATTAAGGTTAATTTTATTACAAATATTTTTATCATTCATAGCTGAAATTAATGATATAACTCCGGGCACACCACATTCACCAGCAATAATTTCTTCATTTGAAAATTCTTTTTGTTTTAAAAGAGCAACAGTCGGTGCAATAGCATCATCTGAAATTGATATTGAACTATTTGTAGAATGTTTAAGTATTTCCCATGCTAAACTAGACACATCACCACAAGACATGCCGCCCATTATAGATTCTTTTTGTATATTTATTGAAGTTGGTTTTTGATTTTTAATACTTTGCAATACACATTCTGCATCTTCTGGTTCAACTGTTATAAAATATGGCACATTACTCGAATATTTGGCAAAACCTGCAATTGCAGCTGCAGCCATTCCACCTACGCCAGCTTGTAAAAATACATGTGAAATTTTTTCGTCAATAATTTTATCAAAAATTTCTTTAATCATAATTGTGTAACCAGCCATTATATATTTTGGTACAGTTTTATACCCTTCCCAAGAAACATCTTGAACAATTTCCCAATTATTATTTTTAGATTGTTTTATGCATTCTTTCAAAGAAGCATCATAATTACCTTTTACTCTAATAACATCAGCTCCTAAATTCCTCATAGCTTCTGCTCTGCTTTCACTAACAAATTCACTAATAAAAATTTTACATTCAACACCTAACCGTTGAGCTCCCCAAGCAACAGATCTTCCATGGTTACCAGCTGTAGCTGTAGATACAGTTTTTGCTTTTGTGTCTTTAACAATCTTATTAACCGCAAATGCACCACCTAAAGCTTTAAATGATTTTAAATCAAATCTAAATCCTTCATCTTTATAGTAAATATTATTAACATTGAGATATGAGCTAAGTTTATTTAATTCTATTAAGGGTGTAGGTTTATATGTTTCCCAATTTTCAATAGTCGTAACCGCTTCTGCAATGAGATCTTCTTCTAGGTTGTTAAAAATGTTATCTTTATTAAAATTATATTTGTTATTATGAACAAAGTTTGAAATTGAATAAATTTTATTATCTACAATCTTATGCATTAATTGATAAATTAACTATAATTTTTATATAACTATTTATACATTCTAAAAACAAAAATGATACTTTTACTTGTAGAATTAAACTTTATGCTAATATAAATTCAACTCAACTAACAACTTTTTATAATGGAAGAAGAAATTAAAAATAAAAAAACATTACTTCAATTTTGGGAGGAGCAGATGAAACATTCCTCTACTTCAAGCAATTATTTTTTTAGAAAATCTCCATCTCATTATCATATGATGTTACTTGTTATGTCTGCCTACAAGCTAAATGAAAAATTATCAGTTGAGGCATTAAAAACAAGATTGTTCAAAACTTCTAGACCTAAATCTGCAATAATGATCAATGAAGCTTGTGAAAAAGGTTTTTTTAAGCTTATAAAAAACTCTTCAGATCAGAGAATTAAAAATATAATACCTTCAGACTCATTTTTAAAAGAATTTGAAGATTATCTAAACACTCTTAAAAACATTGAATACTAAATAACGTATATTTTTTATATATATTTTATATTAATATTAAAAATAATATCTTTGTTTTAATGATTGGTAATAATCAGATACAAGATGTCTTTACCCAAAAAAGCTAAAGTGGTTATAATTGGTGGTGGTATACATGGGCTGAGTACTGCCTGGAAACTATCTGAAACTTATAAAAATTCTGGCGATATAATTCTCTTAGAAAAAAAAGACACAGCTGCTGGCGCTAGCGGTATTGCCTGTGGCGTTATAAGAAATAATTATTTTCAACCTGCTATGAGAGAGTTGATGGCTCACTCGGTTGAGGTTTGGGAAAGTGATCCAAAATCTTTTAAATATAATGCAGTTGGATATATGCAAATTTCTCCTGAAATTATGCATGAAGATGTTGCTAGTATTTTTGAGCAACAAAAATCTATTGGTTATGATTCTGTTTTTATTGAAGGTGAAAAAGATTGCATGAATTATATGAAAAATATCTTTGAAGATTGGCAGGCACAAAGAATTACATCTGTTCTTCATGAAAAAAAAGGTGGTTATGCATTTAATAAAGATTCAATAAAAGCTTTAGAAAAAAAAGCTATTGCTGGAGGTGTAAGTATTCTTAAGGGAATTACAGTTAATGGATTTAATAAAGAAAATAATGGCATAGTGAAAAGTGTAATTACAGATCAAGGAATTATAGAATGTGATCAAGTAGTAATTGGTGCTGGACCATGGGTTAGAGATTTCTGGAATATGTTAGGGCTTCCAAAAAAAATAGAAATTAAAGGTAAAGATCAAAAATTACACGAAACAGAAATGTGGAAATATTGGTTTTTGCAAGAGGGAGTGTTGGGAGTAAAATCAGATTATTTACGAACTAATGAAAATAAGCAGCCTCCGGTAATTCATGTTGATACAGATGCTCCACTTTATTCAGATAAAGATAAAAAACTTTTGACAGATAAACTATGGGGAATTTATTACAAACCTGATATTGATGGTTTAGGTGTTCAAGGTGGAACGTCACCCTATATTGTAAATAAACATTTTGATGATGTTAATGTTGATCCTTATGGATTAGACTCTGATGAGTACCAAACAACAGAAGCGTTTTCAGACATGTGGACCTCAGCTTTAGCACATTGCCAAAAAAGATTTGAAGGAAATTCCTCTTTATACAGAAAAGGACCATCAGGAGGATTGGGATGTATGACACCAGACAGCTTTCCTATTTTTGATAGATTTTTTGAAAATGTATATTTAATTGCAGATGCGAACCATGGCTATAAAATGATTGGTGTTGGTCACTTAGTTGCAAACGAGATACTCGGAAAAGAAAGTAATTTATTAAAACCATTCAGATTTGATCGTTACAGCAAAGGAAATCTTCACCCAACTTCAAATAGTCCTTTTCCTTGGAGCTAGTTAAAGATTTTTCAATATTTCATTAATTATTAGCAAAATAACTATTGTAACAAATTTACATTTATTTAATAAAATATGAAAAGTTATTAAATGAAAAAAATAGTTATTATTGGAGCAGGATCAATGGCTTCTGCTTTTTCTTTTCCTTGTGTAGATAATGGTAATACAACTTATCTTGTAGGTACTCATTTAGAAGATGATTTAATTTCAAAAGTTCAGGAAAAAAAATTTCACCCAGCTTTAAATATCAATTTACCTAATAACTTAATAATTGAAAAATATGATAAGTTAGATGAGATATTAAGTAATGCAGATATTATAGTTGCAGGAATTAGCTCTGTTGGAATTGATTGGTTTACTGAACAAATTTCAACGCATTATAAAAAAAATCTTCCCATTATTTTACTTACAAAAGGACTATCAGTTTTTAAAAATAAGATTTTAACCTTATCTGAAAAAATAAAAAAAAATCTTAAAAATTTTAGCAGTGACGAGATCAATATTTCAGCAGTCAAAGGGCCGTGTCTAGCTTCAGGATTAGCTAATAAAATGAGAACTGGTGCAGTTTTAGCTAATGAAAATATTAATATTGCGAAAGATTTAAGCAGTTTAATTGCAACAGATTATTATTCGATTGAGATAACAAGCGATATTAATGGTGTTGAATTATCTGGTGCAATAAAAAACATATATTCAATGCTTATCGGTGCATCAAAAGGTTTAAGTAACCTTGAAGCATCTGATGACATTAAAGATAAATATTATTTGAATACAGCAGCATCATTGGTTCATAGATCTGTATCAGAAATGTCAAAATTTATTGAAGCAAACAATGGAAATATTTCAACAGTTTATGGTCTGGCGGGACTTGGGGATCTTTATGTTAGTGCTATTGGTGGAAGAAATAGTCTGATGGGAAAATATTTAGGTGATGGCTATCTTTATTTAGAAGCTAAAGAAAAATTTATGAAGAATATAACCGTGGAGGGTGCTGAATTAGCCAAAGAGATTGGTCCGTTTATATTAAAAAATTATTCAAAAGAAGACTTTCCATTAATGTTTAATATAATCGAGTCAATTTGTAATAATAAGAAATTGCAAATAGATTGGTAATGAAAACAATTCTTATTGTTGAGGGGAATACAAAAGAAAATAATTTAGAACTAGTATCAAATAATATTGAGACTCATACACAAAGTATTCACAATTCATTAAATAAAATAAATGAAAATCTAAAAATAGAAGAATTCAATCCTTCAATAAAAAATAATTTAGATAAATTAAATTTAGAAAAATATGATGGTTTAATTTGGAGTGGAGGTAATGGGCATATTTATGAAAATGATGATGATACCAAGGCTCAAATTGAGTTTATGAAAATTTGTTTTAAAAAAGTAAAAAATATATTTGCAATATGTTGGGGAATGCAGGTTGCTGTTAAAGCAGCTGGAGGTGAAGTCAAAAGATCAATCAATGGTCCTAATATAGGAGTAAGTCTTGATATTAAATTAACCGATGAAGGTAAGACTCACCCAATGTACAAAGACAAAAACAATACTTTTAGTGCCCCAGCATTTAATTTTGATGAAGTTGTAAAGCTACCTTCTAATACAAAATATTTATCTTTTAATAGTATTAATAAATTTCAATCTGTGAGTTTTGAATATGATAAAAGTAATGTTTGGGCAGTTCAATATCATCCTGAATTTGATTACGATAAAATGATCAATTTAACTATTTTAAAAAAAAAAGACTTATTTGAAAATGAGTTAAAATTTGAAAATCACATCCAGGTATTAAAAAAAGAAAAAGAATTATCTTCAGATAGCTTTAGAATGAAGGAATTAGAAAATTGGTTAGGTTCAATTAAAAGTATTAATTAAAACAAGCCTTCAATATCACCTTTATCATTTAGCTTTATAGAATCTGCTGCTGGTACCCTCGGCAAACCTGGCATAGTCATTATGGCACCACAAATAATAACGATAAACTCTGCTCCAGAGGACAACCTAACTTCTCTAATTTGTAATACGTGTCCTGTTGGAGCGCCTTTTAAATTTGGATCAGTTGAAAAACTATATTGAGTTTTAGCCACACATATTGGTAACCCGCCGTAACCTTGATCTTCAAAGCTTTTTAGTTGTTCTCTAATTTTTGTATCTGCAACTACTTCACTAGCTCTGTAAATTTCTTTTGCTACTGTTTCTACTTTTTTAAATAATGGTGTTTCATTTTCATACAAAAATTTAAAATCAGATTTTTCATTTTCTATTAATTCCACAACATGAGACGCAAGTTCTTTTGTTCCTTCACCACCATTAGACCAGTGAGTACACAAAGTAGCTTTAACACTCATATCTTTACAAGCTTCTATTAAAGTTTTTGTTTCGTTTTCAGTATCAGTAATAAAGTGATTAACAGCTACAGCAACTGGCAATCCATATTTTCTAATATTTTCTATATGTCTTTTAAGGTTTACCAAACCTTTACTTAAAGCATCAACATTTTCTTTTTTGAGTTCATCTTTGTTAAGGCCACCATGCATTTTTAAAGCTCTAATTGTTGCAACAATAACTACACAACTAGGTTTTAAATTTGATTTTCTACACTTTATATCTAAAAATTTTTCTGCACCAAGATCAGCACCAAAACCTGCTTCAGTAACCACATAATCTGCTAATTTTAATCCAGTTTTAGTTGCAATAACCGAGTTACAACCATGAGCTATATTTGCAAATGGTCCACCGTGAATTATTGCAGGATTATTTTCTAAAGTTTGTGTAACATTTGGTCTAATCGCATCTTTTAGTAATACCGTCATAGGGCCTTGCGCATTTAAATCTTTTGCATAAATTGGTTTTTTATCTCTAGTATAAGCAATTGTAATATTTCCTATTCTATTTTCTAAATCTTTCAGATTATTGGCTAAGCAAAAAATAGCCATGATTTCTGAAGCAACTGTAATATCAAAACCATCTTCTCTAGGAAAACCGTTAGCAACACCACCTAAGTTAATGTTTATAGATCTTAATGATCTATCATTCATATCCATTACTCTTTTCCAAACAATTCTTCGAACATCAATATCTAATTTATTTCCCCAGTAGATATGATTGTCTATTAATGCTGATAGTAAGTTATGTGCTGAGGTAATTGCATGAAAGTCACCAGTAAAATGTAGGTTTATTTGCTCCATTGGTACTACTTGAGCATACCCACCTCCAGCTGCTCCACCTTTCATTCCAAAAGAGGGACCAAGACTAGGTTCTCGAAGACAAACTATAGATTTTTTTCCAATTTTATTTAAACCATCATTTAAACCTACAGAGGTAGTTGTCTTACCTTCACCTGCTGGTGTTGGGGTAATTGCAGTAACCAAAATTAATTTACCATCTGGCTTATCTTTTAAAGTTTCTATGTATTCTAAATTTATTTTTGCAATATGACGACCCATTGGACTAAATGCAAAACTTTCATCGGGAACATTCACTTTTTCTAAAATTTCCTTAATAGGCTGCATCTTAGCTTCTCTGGCTATTTGGATATCAGATTTAACTTCACTCATTATAAAATTTTATAAATTTACCAACACTTATCTCTTTTTTATAAAATATGAAACTTCTAAAAATTAGATATATAAATAATAAAGACTATTTCTTTTCGTTGTTATAATGTCTTGGAGTGAACAAGTATTCAATTTTTAGCATTATTAAAAATGCATTCTCCAATCATCAAAATTGGAGCTTAGCATGGAAAGATCCAACACCCAAAAAAGAGTACGATGTTGTTATTATCGGTGGTGGGGGACATGGCCTTGCAACAGCTTATTATTTAGCAAAAGAACATAAAATTACAAACGTGGCTATCATTGAAAAGGGTTGGATTGGAGGAGGAAATATTGGTCGCAATACAACAATTATTAGATCAAATTTTATGTATGATGAAAATGCCAAGTTCAATGAATTTGGAATGAATTTATGGAGAAATATGTCTCAAGAATTAAATTTCAATGTCATGTTTTCTCCAAGAGGAATAGTTAATCTTGCACATTCAGATGCTCAGATGAATGCATATGCCCGAAGAGGTAATTCAATGAGATTAAATGGAATTGATGCTGTTTTACTTAATCGAGATGAGATTAAAAAAATGATACCTATGGCAGATTTTTCAGAAGATGTTAGGTATCCAATTTTTGGAGGTTTAGCACAACCAAGCGCTGGCACTGCAAGACATGACGCTGTGGCTTGGGGTTACGCACGTCAAGCAGACTCAATGGGAGTTGATATTATTCAAAACTGTGAAGTTACAGGTTTTGATGTGAGTGGTGGTAAAATCACGGGATTAAGAACTTCGAGAGGAGATATTAAAACTAAAAAAATTGGTCTTTGCGTTGCAGGAAGTACAAATGTACTTGCTGAGAAATTAAATATTACTTTACCAATTGAAACACATTTACTTCAAGCATGTGTATCTGAACCGGTAAAACCAATTTTAGATGGCGTTGTAACATTTGGTGCTGGTCATTTTTATATAAGCCAGTCTGATAAAGGTGAAATGGTCATGGGAGGTGATTTAGATGGTTATAATAGTTACGCACAAAAAGGAAATCTTCCAACTATTCAACATGTTTTATCTGGAGGAGTAGCGTTGTTTCCATTTTTAAGCAGACTTAAGATGTTAAGGACTTGGGGTGGTATTATGGATATGTCAATGGATGGCTCTCCAATAATAGACAAAACCCATATTGAGGGTTTGTATTTAAATTGTGGATGGTGTTACGGTGGATTTAAATCTGTA
>Ga0181570_10003007_pt1 | contig 13042 bp, 14 predicted proteins | sample 101ome_18_FD_148667 | JGI IMG/M metagenome (GOLD analysis project Ga0181570, IMG submission 148667) | Coastal salt marsh microbial communities from the Groves Creek Marsh, Skidaway Island, Georgia - 101406AT metaG (spades assembly) | ecosystem: Environmental > Aquatic > Marine > Intertidal zone...
ACATATAACGATATTCCCAATCCAAATATTTACATATCATTTCTATTCCTTTTTGATTTTTATGATGAAACGTATCAACAATAAGTAATTTCATATAATAAATATTGAAACTTGTATTTAAATATTATTTAATATGTTATACAAATGTTAATACCACTTCATAATTTGGTGAATCGATTTAATATATCTATTAAGGGCATTCTACATGTAGGAGCTCATGAATGCGAAGAACAATCGGCTTACATACAACAAAAAGTAAACAACGAACATATATATTGGGTGGAAGCAATGCAAGAAAAGGTAGATATGATGAAACAATCTAACGCTTCGCTTAATATATATCAAGCGGTTATTGATAAGGAAGACGACAATGATATTGTATTTAATGTAGCAGACAATGGACAAAGTTCATCTATGTTAGAATTTGGTTCTCATCAACAGCATCATCCACATGTAAAAATGGTATCTAAGCGCGAATTGAAAACCACGCGATTAGACACTCTTATCAAACGACACAATATATCAATAGAACAAGTAAACTTTATGAATCTTGATATACAGGGAGCAGAGCTTAATGCGTTAATAAGTATGGGAGACTATCTAAAACATATTGATTATATTTATACTGAAGTAAATACTGAGTATGTGTATAAAAATTGTGCCTTATTAAATGAATTGGACGCCTTTTTAGAATCGAATGGGTTTAAACGCGTCACTACTGCTATTTATCAACAATATGGTTGGGGTGATGCGTTCTATATTAGAGGCGATTAAGTGGTGTTAAAGTCAATATTAATTTAATATAATTTCGTTATTAAATTAATTGATATTCCAAATATGTAAATATTATTATATAGCAGTATATATCACTAATATTAAACCGCACCTACACCTACACCTTCACTTGAGGTTTTAACGTTGTCCGTAGTAACCCTAGTCCAATTCGCGGGAAACAAATCACCCATAATCTTGTTGCCCATTGCTGGTCCAAACCATTTATCGGGATAGCATACTACTTTGTTGGCATTTTGATTTAAGTAAGCAGACCACCAACTAAACGTACTGTTTGCAATAATATTGTGGTCGCATCCTGACATTAGCAACATTTGTGCCCAATCTTCGGCTTCCAAATCTCCCTTTACAAACCTCATTTTGGGGAAATCCTTTTTAATAAACCTTACATGGTCTCCTACACGCTTCAAGTCTTCTTTTTCACAAAAATAAATCACACGGTAATCTTCAATCCCCGTTTCTTCTACAATCTTTTTCAACGCATTTTTATAATACATAAAGGGAAGAATGGGGTGGAAGTCTTGAATGTTTTTAAAATCACCATGACGGAAATGCATGGAAATGGTTGGTTTGTCAAAATACATAATCTTGTAACGGTTAATGGTTTCTTCACGTGCTTTGGTAATTTGAACAATTTCGTTGATTTTCCCAAAGTTATGATGGAAATAACGAGGCGATTGAAAATAACCAAACAATTCAAAACTAACGTCATCACCTTGGTTTTTAATATCTGGTAATGCTCTGTAATGAAAATGTGGTTCGGTATAACGCTTTTCTGGATGAAGTTGTGCATCAACATAAGGTGTCAATCCCTTCAACAAACTATGCCAGTAGGTCGGTCTAGCTGAACCTTCTTTGGATTGTGGGTCTAATTTATACCCTGGAATCACAAACTTTTTTCCATTATCAAAACAGTAGGACATTAAAGCAAATACTTGAAACAATTGGTTTCCCAACCCCCCTTGAATATAAACAGATATCATTATAATATATTTACAGTGTTTATCTTTAAATATGTTATTGGGTTTATTTATTATCTATTATCTATAATCTATAATCTATAATCTATTATCTATTATCTATAATCTATTATCTTATATCTCAGGGCCATTACCATTTATAACTGGTGTAACAACATTTCCAGTAGGCATTGTGTAACCAACAGGAACCGTTTGTGGGGTGGGTGGGTCTTTAATACTTATGTTATCAATATACCATCCTGATTCAGGGTCTGTGCCTGTAGCAAATGCTAGTCTAGTTCCATACACTGGTGTGAAACTGTTGTCTTTTCTCCACACATTGGACCACGATAATATGTAATCGGGTGTTCCGTCGTTTACAATGTATTTAAATACATCATTTTCAGGGTCTCCATCCACAGCGTAGGTCACAAACACCTCAAACTTATGCCATGTATCATAAGCAAGCGTTCCCAATGGCACTTCAGTGAACGCGTTGGTATTTATATCATATGTATATGAAGTAGCCGTCAGTGATGCTCCTTTGGTAATATTAATATTAAAACCAGTTCGGTCATCTCCACGATACGAACCATTGTATATTTTCAGTAGTGACCCATCATTGGTTCCGTCGGTGCTGTCGGCATACACGTAAAAGATGCTACAAAATGTTTTTCCTCGCAATGAAGTGTTGAAACTGGTTTCGTCTGCTGCTTCGTTTTCAAGACGCAATGCAGGAGTAAATGGTGAACCAATTCCAGGATTACCATATAGTTGACTATTTCCAGTAAACCACGATTGTGAACCTTCAAATGCCTGTGTATTTACAATGGTTTCACTGTCAGTAGAATCGTTGTCAAAATAAGTGTTGGAACCGCCACTCCATCCAGCTTGTATAACATTGTTTGCACTTTGACTAATTGGTTCTACCAAATAATCTTCAAACCCTATGATAATTTCATCTGGAACTACTTCTTCTTCTTTTTGCTCTTCTTGTAGAGGTCCAAGACGATACACATTACGTGATTTACCAATCTGCCATCCAGTAAAGTATCCCAAACCAGAGTAAGTAACATTGGCAGGTGTGTTTTTAGTTGCGTTTAACACGCGTTTTGTTGTTCTTCGAAACATCATTTTATTTATATTATTTATATTGGAATGATATTAAATTTTATAATAGTTAAACCAATATGTTTTCAAACATATCTTTTATAATTTTATCAAGAGTATCGAATTGTCGTTTCCATCCAAGTTGTTTTTCTGCTTTGCTACTATCTCCCAATAACAAATCTACTTCGTATGGTCTAAAATATTGTTCATCAATGATAACTCTTGCTTGTCCATGTTGGTCAATTCCATATTCATCAACTTCATTACCAGTTTTATTTTTCCATTGTATTTCATATCCTTTATAAGCAAATGCTTTTTCCACAAAACTACGCACTGTATGGGTTTCTCCTGTAGATAAAACGTAATCATCAGGAGTTTGTTGTTGTAACATTAACCACATGCCCATGACGTAATCTTTGGCATGTCCCCAATCGCGTTTACTATTTAAATTACCTAATCGGATAAGGGTGCGCTTTCCTTCAGAAATCTCTTTAACACCATTAATAACTTTCATTGTTAAGAAATTAACACCCCTTCTAGGAGATTCATGATTGAACAGTATGCCATTTGTCAGAAATAAATTGTATGACTTTCTATAACATTTAACTAAGAAATGAGAATATACCTTAGCACATCCATAAGGAGATACTGGATTAAATGGAGTTTCCTCATTTTGAATATCATTTAACACTTTTCCATACATTTCGCTTGTTCCAGCTTGATAAAATTTAATTTTGTTTTGAATATTGGGAGAGAAAGACCTTATAATTTCCAATAAATGTAAGACACCAATACTATCTACTTCTGTTGTATATTTTGGAAGTTCAAACGAAACTTTTACGTGACTTTGTGCACCTAGATTATATATTTCAAGAACATCAAAATCTTTATTTTTTTTAATAATATCATTTAAATATGTATTTAAACCGCAAAAATCAGTTAAATCTCCATAGCGAAGTGTTATATTATATCGTAAATGTTCGATACGTTTATTTGTATATAGTAAAGATGTTCTCCTAACAAACCCATACACTTTATAATTTCTTTCCCATAATAATTCTGTTAGATAAGACCCGTCTTGACCAGTAATCCCACTAATAAATGCTAATTTCATTTTAATATAAATAGTTATTAGTGTTTATATTGTTGTAAAAATAGTTATTATTAAATTGAAAACATTCTATCTATATAAACATACATATATGAATACCTACATATATAATAACTAATACCATCAATAATACTTAAAACTTCCATATTATTATACAATAAATAACAAACAACAGGTAAATATCATAAAATGGATTATTTGTATATATTGTATTGTGTTCAAATACTAATCATTGTATTATACAACGTATCTGTAAAGTTGTATAATAATAAAAAATTCTTTTATTTAAATGGGAGAGATGCTTCTATAAATAACAGTGAATTACTAACGCTTCCATTAGATGATATTGATGAGTGGGGGCAATATGTTAATATAGAGTTGATATAATTTACTTGTGTTTTCGTGTTTTATGTTTTCTCCCCTTCTTTTTCGCGGTCTTTTTATGCTTTTTACCACCACGTTTAACAGTTGAAGATTTTGATTTGCTTTTGCTTTTGCTTTTGCTTGTCTTTAACTTTGTGTGCTTCATTGTTTTAAGTTGCATTGCTTCTTCTATTTCATTTGTTATGGGGTTAATAATTAGCAAGTATGGATGGACTTCATTTCCACATTTACACTTTTTGATTAAACGTTCGTCTTTTTGTGTTTTTTTTGTGTAATTTAAAAATTGGTTTGCTATGCTTTTTCTAGACATATTATTTATATAAATAATTAATATTTTATTAATTATTTATTATTTACTATTTAATATTGAACTATATGGTTAATATTGCGTCACCAAACCTTATTAAAAATCAGCATCAAAGTTAAATGCTTCGCTCTTATTTTCACAAGAACTAAGTGAATAGTCTCCAACGCGCTTTTCAAAAAAGTTAGTTTTACCTTCCAATGAAATCATTTCCATAAAATCAAATGGATTACTTGAATTAAAGATTTTACCATAACCCAATTGTTGACTTAATCGGTCGGCAACAAACTCAATGTATTGCGACATTAACTTGGAATTCATACCAATCAACTTACAAGGCAATGCTTCCAATATAAATTCTTTTTCTATTTCCACTGCTTCTTTAATCAATTCAAATACCTTTGCTTTTTTTGGTTTACGTTCCAATTTATTAAACAATAATACGGCAAAATCAGTGTGCATTCCTTCATCACGTGATATCAATTCATTGCTAAACGTTAATCCAGGCATTAATCCGCGCTTTTTCAACCAATAAATACTACAAAATGAACCAGAAAAGAAAATACCTTCTACACAAGCAAATGCGACTAAACGCGTGGCAAACGATGAACGGTTGTCTTGAATCCATTTGATTGCCCAATCTGCCTTTTTCTTAATACATGGGAAGTTATCAATGGCGCGAAACAATTTGGTTTGCTCTTCTCTATCTTTAATGTATGTATCGATTAGCAAACTATATGTTTCACTGTGAATATTTTCCATCATTAGTTGGAATCCATATGTAGCACGAGCTTCTGGCAATTGAACTTCGCTTAAAAAACGCTGTCCTAAATTTTCCAATACAATACCATCACTTGCGGCGAAGAACGCTAATACCATCTTAATAAAATGCTGTTCTTTTTCTTTTAATGAGTTCCAATCTTTTAAATCTTTTGAGAAATCAATCTCTTCGGCTCGCCAAAAGCAATCCATCATTTTTTTATACATCTTCCATATATCCTGGTCTGATAATGGAAACATTACAAATCGGTTGGGGTTTTCTGTTAGTAAAACTTCTTTTTGAGATTGCGACATCCTAAATAATAATGGTATATATTTAAATATTTTCCATAAATTTTATTTTTTTGGTGAAAATTATTTTGTGAAACATCTCTCCCCATTTTATTTTGTAAAAACAATAAAATCTCGATTAACTATTTCAATCTCACACAAACAACATATTTAGAAAAAGGGAGAGATGTATATTACAAGCCAACTCAATGGTTAGATTTACAAGATTATTTTACCTTTATTATATATCAATAATGAACGTGGATAAAGGGTTAAGTAGTATTAAAAATAAAAACAAAATTTACTTAAGAGATATACAAGACAAAACAAACAAAAGTAAATGGATAGACGTGTTAAACAATAAACCAAACAAAGCAATTGAAGAGTATCATAAAATATTGTGTAAAAACAACCCTGAAAATAAAGGGTTTTGTAACTTGCTTGACTTATTTAAAATATTGGGCGCGTTAGAACAATTAAACAAACAACCAGAAATAACGCGACAGATGGTAGAAACACACGAAAAGGAAAAAGAGGAAATTAAGGAAAAGTTAGAAAGCAAGTATGAAAAAGAGAAATCAGACATTAAAGAACAATTCTCTCAACAAATTACTCAATTGGAAAATGAAAAGGGAGAGATGTTAAAGAAAAACACTCAATTACAAACAGAAGCAGAAAGCAAGACAGCAGAACTTATCAGTGAAAATGAGGTACTAAAACAACAACAACAAACCGCAAACGAAGATTTAATAAAAATAAACAATGCAGTGGAAGATTTATTGAAATACATCAATCAAATGTCTGAAACAGTGGATAAAGACAAAGCTTCTATCATAAAAGAAGCACAAGAAAACATACAACGGGGTATGCCTCAAACTAGTGGAAAAACCAAAGAAGAGATACTTGAAAACCTTAAGAAAATACAAGAACGACAACAAAATCAAGAACGACAATAATAACAGCAACAAGAACAAGAACAAGAACAACAACTACAATAACTGTTTATTTTTCCCCATTTACATTACAAATAATTATATAAACATATTTATATAATTATGGCAACACCACCTCCTCCTCCTCCATCACAATCAATCAATGAGCCTTCTAGCATAAACGCGGATACGATTATTTCGAAAATAGAGGGCATTACTGAAAAGATTAGTGCTCTTAAGGTAAATATGCAAAAGCGTATTCAAACGATGCAAATGCAATTAGAAGCATCTACCACAAATTCAGATAAAAAATCAGAAGAACTTCAAGAACGAATAAAAAAACTTATTCAAGAATTGGAAAAAACCAAACAAGAAAAATCTAATTTAAACACAGAATTGGAAAAATTAAAAGCTATTGACACTAAATTAACTACTTTAGAAGGCAATGTTCAGGAATTGATTGATTCTAGTGCTGAGTCTGGTTCTGAACAAGAAGGTGGGTATCAATACAAAAGTAAAAACAAAACACGTAGCAAACGCATCATCAAACTTAACAAGTTTGGGTTGTTGAAATCGCGTTCCAAAACAAACAAAAAATCCAAAAAAATAAAGAAAAAACCTTTAAAGTCTAAGTTGAAGAGACGTGTTAAGGGGAAAAGTGTTAAAAAGGGAGGGGCAAAGAAAAAGAAGTCACACACCAAAACCAAAAAACATTTAAAATCCAAGAAAGGTCGTCGTCACCATAAGTAATTTAGGTATAATATTTAATCTATCATTAGTTTATATATTACAACACATCACATCACAAAACTATAATGAGTAAATTACCAATAAATACAACTATAGCAATGACATTTAATAAGTATTTCAATGATGCGCGCGACGATGATATAGAGAAATGTAAAGACGATACTATAAAAAAGGCGAGGGACAAGATAACTTACATGGCGGAAACAATTAACGACAATATTAAAACATCTACAGACATGGTATCAACATCTAGTAAGTTGAAAAGTTTAATAATAGATTACAACAATTTTATAAATCATTCGTTAAATGTGAAAGATTGGTCGTCTGGACATCAAAACATACTTAAACTAACTGGTAAATATTCCACACTACTATCCAACCTAATTAAACGTGACAAACAATTAAAAAAACAGTGTGATGAAAAAATGAAGCAACCACCACAACATCCCTTAAAACCAATAATTAAGTATTTCAGTACGTTAAAACAAATAACAAATCACTTTTACTTACCAGCATACGTTGTATTGAAACTGTTGCGTTATCAAGACCTTACATTTAAAGCCAAAAAACACGCAGAAGGTTTACAACACAATATAAAACTTAACACGATATTACAAGTAAATGGTTCACAACGTAGAAGAGAAGCAAAGTTGTTTAAAAACTTCTTTAAATTTATAACCACTAATTTTAATATATCTATTCAAAACGATGCTACATTAAACCAAAACATCCATCTGTCAAATACCCCGGCAAATATTGAAGCAATAGACAAATACATTGAAACCATGGAGTCTTTTTTAAAATATTTTAAACAAAATGATATACCATCATCCGCATCATTGGCAAAGGCAATACTAACTCAAAATGAAGTAAAAACATATGAAAATATACGAAAACACTTTGAATTTATTAACGAACGAGCGTTCGCATTGGGTGAATACTTTAACTTTATACTAATAAGCCCAGCAAAACAAGGAAAACGAGGTGACCATTTAAAGGTTTCCAATTTTAAAAAGTATATTGACGCTATACGTAAAAAACTTCTAGGTGGTATTCAAACAAAATACAATACACCACCACCTCCCTCTTCAAAATCAAAAGGAGTAAGTAGTTTTGAAGACCAGTTTATAACCAAAGAATTACCTCAACAACAGCGTAACTTTGATGAAGAACTGTATGATAGAAATGTTGCAAGAGGTGCTTATATACCAAAACCAACACGTAGAGCTCCATCAAGACCACCAACCTACAATCCTGAAACGATAATAACTGATTATTCTGATAGAGAGGCACAACGAGCAATAGGAGCAACTAAACCATTACCTCCAATGTCATCATCTACACTTCCACCCATTGATTTATCTAGTTTAGATAAGTATAGTCAAGGGCGCAGTTTTAAAGACCGAAACAAACAAGTATCACGTCAAACACGCAAAAAACGATTCAATACAGGTGCGGAACGAAATACTGCTAGAAGTTCATTTAGAGGTGGTAAAAAAACAAGAAAAAACAATAAAAACAATAAAAACAATAAAAACAATAAAAACACCAAACGGAAACAAATGAAGCGTGTAAAACATAAAAGACATAATAAAAACCAAACAAGAAAAAACAAGTAATTTAGAAATTTTTTTTAGCAGTGTATTGTATAATGAAAATCCCCGCTATTTTCAAAAATCAAGTTCTTTACTATATTGTTCTAGCATTTTCCGTTCTTAATGTTCTAGGATATGTAAGTATGAAAGCATGGGAATGTTTAGCATTGTTTTGTTTGACTGCTTACATTGTAAACATGCAAGTTAACAATGTTACGGTTGGATTGTTGGCTGGTATCTTTGTTGCCAACTTTATCTTTAGTTGCGGTCGTGTCAAGGAAGGTCTTGAAAACGCCCTTCAATCACCAGAAAAAGATGTAGAAAAAGCAGAAGAAGCTTTGGAACGCGCACAAGAAAAAGTACAAGAATGTGCTGAGGGAGAAGAAATGGTAGACGGTGAATGTGTAGCCGTAGCAGATGAAGCAATGACCAACGCCAAAAAAGCAACCGATGTTGCCAAAAAGGCAATTGCCGACATGCAATCCATGTTGAAAATGTAAATCCTCATACATTAATAACACTAATTATACATTAATAACACTAATTATACATTAATAACACTAATTATACATTAATCCCACTATGATTAATTTTATTTTATATACAAAATATATAAAATGAAACTACCAAAGGGAGTGAATAAGATGTTGAAGAAAATGAAACTAACCAAACTACTTCAAAGTAAAATATTACTTTATGTTGTTGCTGTAGTTGCGTTGATTTATGTGGTTCAATTATTAAATGAACGAAAAAACAACATGGTTGCTATATTTGCTATTAGTGCTTTGCTTTCTACTTATTTTAGCAAAAATATGATTGTTAATTTAGGGATTGCATTAATTGTAACAATCTCTATTGGTGCTTCCAATATTCTACAAGAAGGGTTTAAAGACAAGGAAGAAGGGGAAGAATCCGAAGAAGACGAAAAAGAAGAAGACAAACCAAAAAAGGAGGGTATGAAGGGTAAGAAAAAAGATAAAAAAGCATTTTTTCTTAATGTGGATGATGAATGCGTTGAAGCAACACCATCGGATTGTGCTGAAGGCGAATGTTATACCAATAACAAATGTACTGAAAAATTCGGACAACGTAGTGTTCCAAAAAGCACACCAGCATCGGTAGACGGTAAATCCGACAAACCAGGTGACAGAATCGATTACGCTTCTACATTGGAATTGGCATACGATAATTTACAAGGTATGTTGGGTGAAGGGGGAATGAAAGGATTGACCGATGAAACCAAACGTCTTGTATCTCAACAACAATCTTTAATGGAATCATTGAAAACAATGACCCCAATCATGAAAAGCGCCAAAGAAACACTTGACAATATGGAATTGCCAGATATGAAGGAAATGCAAGGTATGTTGAGCAAACTTAAAATAGGTAAAAAATAAACACCCCTACATACTAATAATAAACAACAAACAACAAACAATAAACAACAAACAACAAACAATAAACAATAAACAATAAACAATAAACAATAAACAACAAACAAATAAAATCATAACTAACTAAATCGTGTATGATTTTATTTATATTCAATGTATATAATGAAAAAATATTGTCCACCAGGAGTATTATGTATAGAAAACACTACAATGATGTTTTTAATTTTGATAATTGTTTTAAGTGCTGTTGTATTAAGTATTGTATTGAAAAAGGTAAGATTAAATATGAATATTATAACACCATCCCACGTTAATCATAAATCACAACATCATCATAACCACACTATACAATCCAATCGTCCTGGTTTTTTTGGTATATTTAATCATCCAAGCGACGTGTTTTTAAATCCCCATGCACCGCCATTGAAAAATGGAATGTATCACCCAAACAATAGTAGTGACCCACGTGGAATTCCTATTAATACACCAACACAATCCAGAGACAGTGAATACAGTCAAATGGGGGTATTGACGCGTGAAAATGGGAAAGAAACCATTCTGCCATTGATGGGTCGTGTATTGATTAGTAACCGTAGTAAATTTCAATATTATACTATAAGCGATAAATCCAATGTAAAACTCCCTATTTATCATAAAAACAAAAATAGCACCAATGAATATGGTTGTGATGAGTTATTTAATGGGGATAAAGTGTATGTGGAAGGGTATCGTGATGTATTTGTTGTGTCTATTTATGAAAATTCAGCACCTCGATATATTCCATATGTATAACCCCTTCGTTAAATAGTATTAGTATAATAAAAATAACATAATTCAATTAAATCAATAATATTAAACATAAAATATGTTATAAATGTATATGATAAATACATTACTAGACGATTATAATAAAAATTACAAGACAACCAACAAACGTCAAAATTCATTAGGGTGTTTAAAAGAGTTAAATCAACAATCCATAAACAATACAGTAATGTATTTAGATGAATGTAATGATAATTACACTGCTTATAGAATACGATTTAACGTTATTACTTCATTGAAGTATGGTGAAAAGTTAGGAAAAGATGTTAGTGGTAATTACAATGTATTTTCCAATGGTTATTTTCAACAAACTATAAGATGGTGGTATGCTGAGAACCGTTACAAAACATATGAATATATAGAGAAAGATTTAGATGAATTTACAAGATATTTAGAAACATATTACAATAATGTTTTGATGTCTGAAGGGTTTAAATACTCACGTGTTTCAAAGGACGGTTGTTATTACAAAGTAATGACATTCAATGATGAGTTAATTTTGTTTATTAAACAGTTGGTAACTGGTATATATACACTTAAAAAAACGTATTCTGAAAATGTAGAAAGTCCCGCTATTTTTGGAACAATATCAGGTGATGAAAAGGCCAAAGAAATTGTTGCATATATTGACCATAAAATAGAAAGAATGCTTTATTACAAAAACCTATTTCTTCAATTGTTTAAATAGACCCTGTAAATAAACAAATATTATAAATAAACATTATAGTATTATTAATATAATGTTTATGTAAAAAAATATTCAATCTTTAATCTTCTTTGGTTTCATCGGACATATCGTTCGTTTTCCCTTCTTCCTTTTTCTTTTTTACTTTATCTGCTTCCTTTACATGTTCTGACAAACTATATACTATACCTTTCATTATATCACCAACATCATCGGTTACCTTTTTATCGTTTTTATTATAAGATGCGGCGATATCATAATTGACTGGTGTATCGTTGTCTGTTAGTTTTTCATTAGAAAAGTCAAGTTTTAATATTACATTTGTTTTTGGAACAAATGCCTTTTGTGTTACTTCATATTTTGCTTGTTTCATTTCCTTTTTAAATTCTAAAAACTTTTTAAGTTCTTCTTTTACAGCGCCACCGGTTTGTGTCTGTTCTTCTTCTTTCTCTCCCTTTTCTTCTTTCTCTCCCTTTTCTTCTTTCTCTCCCTTTTCTTCTTTTTCTTTTATTTTTTTTTCTATTATATTGTCTTTATGAATTGCCATAAGTAGTTTGGATTTTTCATCGTAAGTATCATTATCTTTCATATCTTCTAATGTTTCATACCCTTCTCTAAAATCAATAGTATTACAATCTATGTAATATTTATCCATTGTATCAAAGTATGCTTTTGCATTTGTATACAATTCATCATTTCTTCTTTGATCGTTTTCACTATCATAATAGTTTTTAAACTTGGCAAACATTTCGGTGTCTATTTCAATTTCTTTTTTCTTCTCTTCTTCTTCATTTTCCTTTTCTTCTTCTGTATCTTTCGATTCATCATCATCATCGTCGTCAACAACTTTCTCTCCCTTTTTTGTTTCAATTATACAAACAATTTTCAATAAAGCATTCATAAATAGTGTCCATTTTTCATGTTTAGAAAGATTCGTCAATAAGATTTCCTTTTCTTCTTCTTCTTTTTCCTTACTTGCCTCGTCTGTCTCTTCTTTATCTTCTTCTTCACCTTCTTCTTTATCTTCACTTTCTTCTTTATCTTTATCTTCTTCTTTATCTTCACCTTCTTCTTTATCTTTCTGTTTTTCATCAGAATTTGATATCTCTCCCCCTTCAATATCTTTATCTTCTTCTTGTTCGTCATCTTGT
>Ga0181570_10003026_pt1 | contig 13011 bp, 4 predicted proteins | sample 101ome_18_FD_148667 | JGI IMG/M metagenome (GOLD analysis project Ga0181570, IMG submission 148667) | Coastal salt marsh microbial communities from the Groves Creek Marsh, Skidaway Island, Georgia - 101406AT metaG (spades assembly) | ecosystem: Environmental > Aquatic > Marine > Intertidal zone...
GAAAGTCAATCCCACTGCTCAAATTCAAATCCGGATCGACCATCATCTCCTCAATTTTTTGACACTTCTCCAGCATCTCGACCGTCTTCGCGTACCCGAGGGAACCAAACGGCATTTTTGACCCCTTGGGCGTGCGTCGATGCAACAATCCGGCGGCGACGGAGGAAGCGCCGCCGCGACCAGCGCGTTCACTCGCAAAAACGGTCACGCGCACGCCCGCACCGTTACTATCGCTACTATTACTACTACACTTTATCAAATTATACGCGCACGATAACCCCGCAAAACCTGCGCCTATGATGGCCACATTTTTAATCTTCTCCCCCGCTTCATTTTTGTCGCCGCCGTGAAAACAGTTATTATTATTAGGTATTCGCCGCCCACTCTTCTTTCTTTTCTTCTTCTTCTCCTCCTTCGGCGAATACCTCCCCGTCTTCAGCGCCGGAAAAAAAGAAGACGACGCGCGAGAAGTAGACGAAGACGACGCGCGAAGATATCCACCGCGTTCGCTCCCAACAACACCAATCATCGTAATCTCTCTTTTTACCCTAATATAAAATTATATTTTTTCTAAAACTAATGAATCTTCCCCGAAATTATCTTCACCGCTTCCCGTCTCGAAGCTCTCCACGCGATCAAAAAAGCGACCAGAAACATGCACAGAACGATAAAGATGGCAACGTACAAGTCAGAGTGTTTGCCACCTTTTAACTGAGCGGAGAAATGTCTCGTTTTCGAAGCCATTTTTTTTTGCTGTGTGTGTGTTCAGAAAGTCAATTTTTTTTGAAGAATGTTGTTTTTTTTTTCCCCGACTCCCCCTTATTGAAACCCTAAAGAATGAACAAATGGATTCAACTTACATTAAACGCGCGCAACAAGAAGGGATAAGTATCCTTAAAACATCTCTCCGGTTTGGCGTCTCGCGTCTCTGCTTCTTCTTATTCTTCTTCTGCTGATACGCATTGTTGTTTGCGCGAAAAGAGAGTAAAAAACAGAGCGCGCGCGTCCCGCGAAAAGAAGAGCAAACACACACTTCTCTCGCGTTGTGTTCGCGCGCGTTGTTGGATAACAAACAAACAACGAAAAGATATCTAAACAATGAACTTGGCTTCGACTTCTTCTCTTTCATCGAACGCTGCTCATCTCTCGAGAAGAAGAAGAAGAACAACGAGAAGAGATGGTAGCGACGACAACGCGCAGCGCGGGCATTTAACGATCACGAACGTCGCCCGATCGAAGGGGTTGCGCAGACGTTCGAAAGATGGACCGAATCGGTCCGGGAAAGTTTCGTTTTTCGTCACCGTGACCAGGAGGAGGAATAGTAGCGCTAGCGGTAATAATAGTAATAGCAGTAACGGCAACAGCAGCAGCGGCAATAATAATAAGAATAACGAGAACATCATCAACAACAACAACAACAGCGGCGAAGAGGAGGAGGATTTTTCCTCTTCTTCGAGTTTGTCGAATAATAATGAAGAACGCGTGGCGGTTATCGGCACGTTGGACGCCTTTGGCGGATGGGACTCGCGAGAGTGTTTGCAACTCGTTCAAACGCCGAACGACGCGGAGAAGTGGACCGGTAAGGTTGAATTATCCGACGACAGGGCGTTCAGTAAAACTGAGCTGAAGGTGGTTTTGCTCGATCAGTTTCAAAACGTCATTCAGTGGTCTCCCGGGGAGTCTTTCTACGTCGAGTTGCCGGAGAGATGCGTGAAATACGAAATGACGGTCGATTGGCCGGTAGATGACGAGAGATTGACCGCGAGTTCTACGGCGAAAGTGGAAGTGAAAGCTTCGGAGAATAAAATTGAAACTGGCGGGGCGTGGTTAGCCTGGGATGGGCAGAAACCGTCGGCGAAGCAAGCCGACGCGATGAACGCATCCTCGGACGAAGGAGAGAAGGAAGAAGTCGTCGAGGCGACAAAAGATGACGACGACGACGACGACGACGACGACAACGACGACGACGCGCGAGAAGGAACAGAAAAGGTAACATCAGGAAGAAGTCGAAGTAATGGCAATGGAAATAACGAAAATAACGGCAACAACACAGATGAGGAAGATGAAGCAGGAGGAGAGGACGCTACGGCGTTGCAAAACGATTTAGCGGTTGAATTAGGCTACAGTCCCGGTTCGCACTTGAGCGGCATCAGAACAGGATTAGAAACGGAAATCGTCTATTCCGCAGCCGACCAATCTCGAGGTCGAGGCGTACAAATTGGTGTTTTAGAAGAAGGCGAACTCGTCGAAATCTGGTCCGAGCATGGCACCGAAGTCGGTAAAGGAATGCGCGTCGGAGACATATACATAGGTACCGTCGCGCGAGTTATGAAGGGCATGAACGCCTTGCTCGTGGATTTAACGGGTAAAGGACCGCCGTACGCTTTATTGCAAAAAGGCATCGACTCGCCAGCCATGGCATGGAAAACGAAAATAGATTGGGTCGATCGACCGGACGGTATGTATGTGCCCGTGAAAGTCAATAGGGCGAAAGGTTTACTTCGAAAAGCGCGCAAGTTGAAGTTGTTACAAGAGGAGTACGGAGAAGAAGCGGTTGCGAAATGTTCGCAGAAGCAACTGAAAGAGTTGATGAAGACATCCGAGTTGATTAAAGAGTGGGAAGAAAAACAGTTGTTCGAAGAAGAGTACGACAGAACAATCAACGGGAGCGTGGAAGAGGATGACGAGGATGACGACGACGACAATGATTCATCAAGTGCGTCTAAAGTCGGATCGACAAAAAAACGATGGGAAAGTGGCGAATGGGGCGATCTATGGGACGGCAGTGGTGGACCCTCGCCGAGTAAAGAGAAAAATTTATTGAATCGCGCGCGCGCGGCTGCTGAGGAAGCTGCTGCAGAAGAACGGCAAAGGAATGCCTTAGCATCCCGATCTTCCGAGTCGTGGCGAGGCGCTGGCGGGCGCTCGCCGCCGTCTGAGAGCCATTCGGCGCTTTATGGTGGTTCAGATGAAAACGACGACGATGACTACGATGAAAGCGATGATGAGTATGGTGGTAAAAGCAAACAAAAAGACAAAATACCTCTTGTCTCCTTGGAACCGTGGCGATTAGATTTGTCTGTCATCAAAATGGAACTCGCGGCTATGAAATCCGTCGAACTCGCGTTAGAAGCACCAACCAACGACGCTTTAGATTTTGAATCTGACGAATTTATGGCGAGTGTAGCTGGGCAAATGGATGATATTGAAGTGGACGAAGAAACTGGGGAAGTCTCGGAGGAGTGGATAGAAGAAGGCGACGGGGAGGATGGGATGGAAATCTTGTTTGGCGCGGAAGAAGTAGAAGTTGACGAGAGCGTAGATTTTGATGAGAGCGTGGATGAAGACGACGAGAAGAGTAACGCCGCGAAAATAGAAACAGCACGGACGTCAAGTGTTAATGGCGAAGAAGAGGAAGACTTTGGCGACGATCCAGAAGCAGGGAAGAGAAAAACGATTCGTAAAATTCGCGACAAATTTGGCGTCACGAAAGAAGATATTCGAGGCGCGTGCGCCACAAAATGGGAACAAGGACAACCAATCGTTGTCCAAGTCACTCGACTCGGTCAATTCAATAAAGGCCCGCGCGTTTCTGCCCGTCCAACGCTACCTGGGAGAAATGTTGTTTTGTGCCCGGATGGTGAAGGCGTGTACGTTTCTCGCAAACTCATCGGTCCGGCTCGCAAATACGTCAAATCGGTTGGTTTGAGCGTTTGTCCGTCTGATTCGGCGCTAATCATGCGCACCGAAGCCGCTGGCGTTGCACAAGATGCTTTAGAATTAGATATCAAACGTCTAGTGGACGACTGGAATTCGGTGAAGACTACCGCTGAGAAACTTGTAAAACAATCCTCCAGCCTTCAGAATGACTTCATGCGAAAGAAATATCGCTTGGACGGACATTTGAACTTATCCGCGAAGCAAGCGCATGATTACCCGGACTTGGAGCCGAGACGATTGCTGAACTCGGCAACTAGTGAGCAAGTTTTAGTCCGCGATTTGTTTGGTGAACGCATATCGAAGTTGTATGTGGACACGACGAGTGCGTATGAGGCAATTGTTGACGATCTCACCAGAGCGGGCGCCTCGAAAGAAATCATTGATCGAGTGGTTTTGTTCGCCGCGGGAAGTAGTACAAACAATACCGATAACTACAGCAGCGATAACTACAGTGGTTCATCAAACGCGTTATTCCAACACTTGGGTATTGCGAAAGCGGTAGAGTCCTTAGACGACGAGGTTATATGGCTCGACCAAACGGAACTTCCCGGTGCGCACTTGGTCATTCAACGTACTGAAGCGTTGACCGCCATTGACGTGAACGCTGGCCGATCAGCCATGAAAAAAGAAGGTGCGGACAACGATGAACTAGCGCGTCGTGTGAATATCGAAGCAGCGAAAACGGTCGCCAAAACACTGCGTTTACGCGACATTGGTGGTTTAGTCATGATTGATTTAATCGATATGGAAGACGAAGGGTCTAGACGTGAAGTTGAAGTCGCGTTTGAATCCATCGCTAAAAGAGACCGGGCTCAGTTAACTTTCCTGCCAATATCTCCACTAGGAGTGATGGAAGTTGCCAGAGAACGCATGCAAACACACGGTGACGGAGGTATGAACATAATTGCGGACGAAAAAGGCATGCCCATTGAACCTGACGATTATTATGCTCCTCGAGACAACCGCTATTCCCCTAATTCCAACAGAGGATATTATAACCGTCAGCAACACTCCATGAGCGCGAGAAATGAAAGTTACAATCAGCGAGGGAGTGATGGAATGAACAGACCTCCGCGTCGGTACGGTAATAATAACAACAATAATTCGAACGGTTATGATGCTAAATATAATGGTAATAACCGCGATTTCAGAGATGAGGATTCAACTGGTTCCGGAAGCCGGCGAAGACGAGTCGTGAGAAGAAACTTTTACGACAGCGAAGGTGGGCGAGGAAATTCGAACGCACCGCCATGGGTCGATGGTGGTGGTAGGGGAAGAGGCAGAGGATCACCCGGCAGAGGAGGAAGAGGTAGAGGCTCAGGAGGACGAAGTAGTGATAGCAATTAAGCAATTAGAAGAAAATTTTTAGAGCGCGTAAAATTAGGTATTGTTGAATGACAAGAGATGTATCGATGATAATGTGAATTGATAACTTCATTAGTATTACTTTCTATAATTCCCTTCGTCCTGGTCTTCATCATCGTGCGCCCAAACGCGAGCTTCTCCGATGATATCTTTCGTATACCCGTAATCGTAGAACATTTCGTCGCCGAATTTGGAATCCGTTTTTGCGTAAATGCCGATGCGGTGGTTCCCGCGCACATAAATCACAAGAGGATAACAGTTCGGTTTCTTTGAGTGGTTCGCAAATTTGAACTTGTTTCCTCGCGAATAAGCGTCTAAGACCCACTTATTGTTCAGGTTAAACAAAAAGCTGGAGTTGGTTTGATCGTATTGGCTCCCGCGCCTTTCGGCTTCTCCGTGCGTGATCATCTCGCCAACGTATTCCCCCAAGAAATCGTCTTTCTTCGCATCACAGCCAAAGAAGGCACCCCAACCAGCGATTGGAGATTTTCCCAGTAAAACGTGCGCATGTTCTTTCAATTGGAGTTTCATATTTTCGCACGGCGCTTTCTTGTCTTCGTGCTTGCGCTTCATATTAATTTCGGTGATGCCAAACAACTTTGGATCGCTGGAAAAAATTTCCGTATCGAGAGTTATGCCTTCTAGCTCTCTCTTGCGCCTTGAAAAATCTCGAATCGACGGCCAACACTCCGCACATTTGTCCGGATCGCACTCCCTGGCGGCCATTTTACACGGACATGTCGATTTGGAACAATCGCTTTTGCAATTACATCCGATGAATGCGTTGCGGCAATCTGCGCCGCACCCACAGTTGATTTCACAAAAGTTCCAATTCACCGAGCACGGACATTCGTCCGTGCAGACGCCACCCTCGCAATTGCACGGTTCATATTCGCACCACAAAGCATTTTTGTCACCTTCGGAAGCTTCTTTTCTTCGCGCGACGGTGCTTTTCGCGACCGTTCCTTGGTAACCAACATTGTGCGCCTTCTTGGAGGCTTTTCGTCGATGTCGGCTGTTACCGATTTGTTTGCTTTCTGCTTGCGTTTCCCACGCTCGCTTGATCAATCGCGGGCCTTTTCTTTCTCTAGCGTCCATCATCGTTGTCGCAGCATCAACTGTCGTTGTACCGCCATTTTTAGCTTCGTCCTTTTTGTCCTTTTCAGCTGCTCTATCTTCCTTTCTCTTGTCCAAAATGTCTTCGCAAAACATCGAGAGCATTTCTTCACAGACGATTTTACACGACGGCGGTTTCGTTTCGCACGGTTCTAAGAAACCCGCAACCGCGCAAGGATTCGCAGAATCTTCGAAAATATCCAACGATTTATCGAATGCCTCGACGACCCAATTCTCCCACTTTGCGGTGTGCTTGTACTTTTGAGCGATGGACGATAAGTACTCGTCGGTGATGGATTCGTCTCGGGAGAGGAAATCTGCCATTTCCGCCTCCGACACATCCATCTGATCGATCATTTTATCTTTATTATCAGCGGGAATCGGCGCGCAAAATACGCGGTCGGACGGAGGAAGCCACGGCGGTTGCAATTTTTTCATGAGAGCGAAGAGTACTTCGTTTGAACGCCAACACTCAGAACTTCGGCAAGGATCTCTTGGTTTTGCGATCGCTAAATAATTTGTTTCTGGATCACATTTGGGAGCACTTTGCTTCTTTCCACCTTCTTCGATGCCGTCAATGTTATTGTTATCATCTGCGTCGTTCATTCGCCCGTCTTCTTCTTTCTTATCGTCATTGGTATTATCGAAGTCCATGGTAGCCGGGGCGCTCGCATCGGTGTTGGCATTGATGGTCTCTTTGCCCCTAAGGCGTTCAGTTCTTCTACCCGGGACCGAAACGTACTCTTTCTTCTTCTTCTGTTGCGAGCCACCTGACTGCCCTCCCTTATTTTTCCATTCGGGTTTGTAATTCGTAAGAATCCTTCGTCCGATGCTCGGCAAGTGCCCGTTGCCGTGAACTTGACACGAATAACTGTGACATCTTGGACAAAACAACGTGCGAAAGGAATCCATCGCGGCTTCCATATTCTTGTACTCGTGCAATCTTCGAGGTAAGAAATCGATTGATTCTCGGCTTATGACTTCTTTTGCTATCGCCTCGAACGTTTTCAATTTCGGTAAAGAAGTCAATTTGGATTTCTTCTTTTTCGCATCCTTGTCGTGCATAGATTCTACGTCTTTGGCAATGTCTCGAATGCCAGACTCTTGATCACGAAGAATCTTGACCCGTGATGCGATACTGCTGACCGGAGGCACACCGGTGATGTATGAAGCGAGCGCGGACAATGCACTTTCGAATAATTGCTTCGCTTTGATATCGATTGGGGTGTAATGCCTCTTCGTTTGTGTCGCAGCAGTGCTAGTTTTGACGTCGTCAGATAGATTCTTCTCCTCGTCGTTTTTGTCCTCCTCTTCGTTCATCACATCTTTTTTCACTTCCATTACTTCGTCTTTTTGCTGCTGCCGGTTCTCCTGTTCTTTTTCGTTCTTATTCCTTTCTTCGAGATGCTTATTCAGCTTTGCAAACCCATCTTCGTCTTCTTCCTCAGTTTCTACTCGTTCGTCGCCAGTCATCGCGACATCTTCTACTTCCATTTTCGTCGTCGTTTCGTTTGTCGTCGTTGTGTTTGTTGTATCCTCAGTTTTACTCGGCTTTGCTTCGTCTTTTTCTTCGTCTTCGTCTTCTGCAATAGCCGCTCCCTTACCGCCCGCTGTCGCGGCAGCTTCTGAAACGTCTTGAATGAGAAACTCGTCTAATTTTGAGCTCTCACCGATGATGTACTTAATACAAGAATATAACAAAAGATCGTCGCGTCGATGCCACGGGTACTGTTCTCCCCCGGTTTCGAAGTCTTCCTCCTCGTCGCTGTAATCGGAATCGTTTTCATTCGCGACTCGGTACTCGCCATCTTGATCAGAAATGAGCAACTTTCTCCTCTTCTCTTCTTCCAAGCCTCGGACGTTTTCATGCACAGAATACACGTAAGCTCGGTACTCGGGCACGTTCGACACCGGCCGAATTCGCACAGCTGGAACCGTCATTTCCCTTTCCGTCTTTTTAAAACCGAACGCAGACTCCCTCACCGTGCACTTCGGCATGTTATTTACCACTTCCACGATCCCTTGACGGTTCCCGTCGACGAGCACGGTTCCCATCGACCCCTTCTTCGACTCCATCAGTATTCTGACGAAATCCTTTGACGAGGCCGGTTCATCGAACGTTCGTTCCGACCCATCGGTCAATTTACGCGCATCATTCTTAGCGTTTTCCTCCGCTTTCGCTCTTCGTCGCTTTGCGTTTTCGCGAAAGCACTTCTTTGCCCACCTTTTCCTCTTCTCGTCATACGTGGCGATGAAAAACGCCGCAAAATCTTCCACCAACTCCTGCACATTTTCCACGTCCGCTCTTTCAATGGTATCATCGTTTTCCAACAACGTTTTCCTTTTGATGAGATTCAACTCTTCGATTTCTTTTGGGGTGAGCGTTCCGTTATGCTCTCTTTCTCCTTCCTTCTTCTTCGTGTTATTTTTACCAGACGCCGAAGAGGAACGGTACGTCTTCCCTTTCCTCTCCAAAACCTCTCTCAAAACCTCTCTTCTATCGAACGATTTCGCGAACAACTCCTCGCAGTCGAGCTCGTACGTCACCGGTTTCCCGCGATGATCTTCCGGTATCTCTTGCAACTCTCGCTTCTTCTTTCTCGGTTTGTTCGGTTTCGGAGCGTGAGGAGTAACCGCGGGTTGAGCTTTCGACCCGGCTGCGGCGGCGGAAGGAGGAAGAGGAGCGACATCGGCGCGAGCTACTGCCGCTGCTGCTCTCGTCGGTTGCGGAACCGCAAGAGACGCCGCAGCAGTACTATTGGCGTACTTTCTCTCTTCTTCTTTCCTCCTCGCTCTTGCCGCTGCCGCGATCGTCACGGCGTTCTTGCTAAATAAACTCGCGTCAACCGTCTTCTTCTCTTCTTTCACTTCAACAGCATCGCTCGAAAAACGAGGAACGAGATTAGCACTAGTATCATTCGCGACCGCACCATCGCCACCTTCTTTTCCATCCGCTTCTCCTCTTCCTTCCTCCTCCTCCTCCTCTGAAGAGGAGGAAGAAGAAGACTTCGTCTCGACCGTCGTTTCTTTGTTCTTCGTCGGAGAAATACCGTCGCCGTTTCTCTCGTCAAAGTCGTCGTCGTCGTCGTCGTCGATGATTTCAATCACCTCTTTTTCTTCTTCCTTCATCTTTCTTATTATTGTTGTGCGCCGAGAGAGAGAGAGAGAGAGATTTCTTCCGATGCGTTCACGCGCTCTCACGAGAGACGCGCGCTGAGGAGAGAGAGAGAGAGAGTATTCAAAGAAAGCGCCGGCGCGAATAGGAAGAGAAGAAGAAGAAGAAGAAGAGCGCTGATGAGTGTATTTCTGTTTTCTTTTTTTGAAGATGAATGTGCAGCGTGCGATATTTTCGAAAAGTCGAAAGAGGAGAAAATACGAGTAGGTACACTTGCGCGATGTTGTTGTCTCAAATATTGCGATAAATAAAGATAGATAATAAATAAATTTAAAACAAGAAGCCGGGCTCAAGGTAGTAGCCTATCGGAGCGGCTGCTTTATAAGTCTTCGTTTGTCGTCGTCGGTGATGATGATGATGATGATGATGAGAGCTTTTTAGTTATCATCATACTTTTTCAGTTGTTGCGCCAGCCGGCGCCGCGGCGCGTTGCTTCGAGAGCGCGTCTTTCAACGTCAACGCGCCGGTCTCGTCTTCTCCTTTAGGAGCAGTGGTGGCGATAAACGCAACCATGACCAATAACAAATCCGTAAACATAACGATGGTGTTTGCGCTCTTCGCCAAGAAAGCAAAGATGAATGAAAATATGAAATGTACCGTCTCGGTGCTCAAATCCTGCACTTCGCCCACAATCGCTTTTATTCCGTACGTTTTTAAATAGTCGTCAGTCAAACACGCCGCGATAAAAAATGCAATGGTCAATACGAGCAGAGATTTGACGATTACGAACGACGTGCGCGAGCCAGATCGGTCCTTTCGATATTCCTCGCAAGATTCATGCACCTTCGTGTGTACGCCCCCATTAAGCGTGACCTCGGCGACTTTCATTACGAGGAAAGAAGCAACGGCGCAAGTAACGTATGGACCCGCGTAAATTTGGGACATACCGCAAAATATAGCCGCTGCCCACGGCAAATAAAACATTGGCATGAGCCGGATCAGCCAACCGATCCATGCTAACGATGTAAAGAGCTCCTTTACTTGAATTGCAGCTTTCGCAATACCACCAGGCAAGGCAAGTGCAGTCAAGGCGAGGGGTAGTAAAGCTGACGCCATCGTTTTAAGACGAAATTCAATATCTATGGCTGTATTGGAGACGTCTTCGCCATATACTTTATTTTCGGTGAGGAAAGACAAGATCGGCACGATGATGCCTTCACGTGAACCGTATTGATCAGTCGAAGCTGGAGTCACGGCATTCATAAACTTGATACCATCATCTATATCAGCAAACTCGAGATTCTTGTTGAGAACGTCGTTGAAGACTTTCTTACCGTCCATATCCGCCAAGTACGCGAGAGGCATCATGGCCAAGAAACACGAGACCACGAATGGCGCGACCCATGAGGCGGCGGCAAAAAATTGAGAACGTCGCATATCGTCCCATTTGTATGTCGCGATCCATGCAGAAAGCATGCTTACGCCACTGAGCACAAGATTTACGATCGAAATATTCTTTCGTATATCTACAAGCTCCTGGGGGTTCTTCGCCGACTTCAAGACTTCTTCGCTCGTACAACACGGTCGACTCATGGTCGGGTACGCACCTCCGCACGTCGCCGCAGTCGAAACCTTAGTTGAACTCGTGTATGCAACGACGGTGTCAAAGCTTGTGAAAGGATTAGCGTCGGTGTAGGTGTTAGTTGCACCAACTTGTTCGACGTACCACGACGAATCGAACCCTCCGCCCATTGTTGCATTCGTAAAGCACTTAATATTATAATCGAGTCCGTCCCCATCTTCGTTTGTGAAGGTGGAGACGGTAGCGTAGTTGGTTGCACACTCCGGATACACGAGGTTATCGGGATCGTCGCCGAGCCAGTACACCATCAATTCGCCAAGAGCGAAAATAGATTCGTTAATCGTAAAACCAACGGGAGGATCCGCGCTCGACGTTTCGGTGGTGTACAAGAACGAGTCGCCGGCATTCTCATCGATAACTTTAATGAATTGAGAGAAGGGCGTGATGATAGCCAACTGGTCGTTCGGGCGACCAATGCATGTCGTCGCTTCAGCTTTTTCGTCAACGCACACTTCCTCTCCAGCTTCGCCAGTTTCGGTGCAATTCTCAGTGTATCGGTACTGATAGTGATCCGCCTCGCATTGGCCCCATCTGCTCCCTCCGAAAGCAGGCGCAACGCTCAACAACTGTTCCAAAGATTTCGACAAAACATCCGTTTGTCCACTCTCTGGACACCTTCGAACGTCGTTCAAAGTCTTAAACTCCGTGTTTAACGTCCAAATGCGATCGCAAAAAGCCACCGTATAGAATATGGCCATAAAAGTCAGCAGCGCGCGACGGTGCGCCACGAGCCGTTGCAGTTTACTCCCCACGTAGCCTTTGGCCGCCAATTCTTTCTCGCTTTGCTCGTCGATCGCGCAGTCGACGGGAAACGAAAAACGCGCTTTCAGCACCGCGAGAGGAGAGAGTCTCATGTTTCTCGTATCTGTTCTGTTCTGTCTGTTTGATTAAATACGTGTGTGTTGTGTGTGTGTGTGCGCGCGTGTTTGTGTTGTCTGCGGGAAAAAACAGAAGGGGACACACACAGTCAGACATGTGCGGGATTTTTTAGATTTTTGGATTTTTCAAAAACTCCCCCCCTGGAAAAGAATTTTTGCACCATCCATCAAGAGTTTTGTTTTGCGAAGGGAGAGGCTTTGGTTTCGATGACTCGATTATATATATATATATGTAACAGACAACTTTTAAAGAGAACTTTACGACGAGTTGAGGGTACACATATCCTGAACGACAGTATAACAGCAGAGAGTTATATATTGTCTCGCGTATTATTTTGTGGTCTTTTAATTTTTTTTTTTTCGTTTCGTTTTTTGAATTTTTTGTTTTGTGGCTGTTTGGGGGAGGAAAGACTTCTCACTTTTCAACTGTTTGGTCACTAATTTAACCCGCATCGTATCTTTCTCTCTCTCTCTCTCTCTCTCTCTCTCTCTCTCTCTCTTCGACGCGAGAGAGAGTTCTCGCGCGAAAGAAGAAGAAGAACAAGAAGAAGGAGAAAAACGGCGACATGGTGAAGAATAAGAATAAGAATAAGTCCTCCTCCTCCTCCCCTTCTTCTTCTTCTTCTTCTTTACCGAAGACATCGAGAAGAAGGAAAACGAGCAGCAGCATCGGCAGCAAAAAAAGCAGAACGAAGAAGCGAAGAGCGCCGTCGGCGAGAATCAAAAAAGCAGCGGCAGTAGCAGCAGCGGCAACAGCAGCGCGTCTAAAGACGACGACGGCGACAGAGAAGAAGAAGAAGACGATAAAGAAGAAGAAGATAAAGAGTACTGGTAAGAAGGAGACAGAAGAAGAAGAAGAAGAAGAAAACGATGACTTTGGAGAGGTGCGCGCTTTTGTTGTTCGAGAGGGAGAGAGACAGTTATGACTCCCTACTCTCTCTCCCTTTTTATTGTAACTATCCCCTTCATATTTAAACGCGCCGCTCGGTCTGTTTGCCACGAAAACTGACTTCTTCATATACTCACCACACATGTAATAAAACAAAACAAAACAAACAGGCACAAAGAGCGCGAACGCAAATCTGCGGGCAATTGAGCGCCATGCGACGTTCGCAGGCGTATTTGGACACGTACACGATGGACGGATGGCGATCGTCGAACCAGGAAAAGTTGAA
>Ga0181570_10003038_pt1 | contig 12965 bp, 15 predicted proteins | sample 101ome_18_FD_148667 | JGI IMG/M metagenome (GOLD analysis project Ga0181570, IMG submission 148667) | Coastal salt marsh microbial communities from the Groves Creek Marsh, Skidaway Island, Georgia - 101406AT metaG (spades assembly) | ecosystem: Environmental > Aquatic > Marine > Intertidal zone...
CCTCTGCCTTGGAAACACAGTGTTATTAGAATGGACGGCACTATTGCTTTGTGTTGTTCCCATAGTTCTAGTACACCATATAATATTAAGGATGTTTCTATAGACAATTATTGGCATAGTGACTATATGAATACAGTTCGTCAAGACATGTCAACAGGTAAGCATCGTATAGAATGTGAAAGTTGTTACGCCGCCGAATCTCAAGGACTGATCAGTCGTAGACAGGACAGTATCGAACGTTGGGGTTTGGCAAATTTTGAACAGTTGCCTATAGACGTTGAGTTTCATGTAAGCAACTTATGTAATGCCAAGTGTTTAATTTGTAGACCACGAGATAGTTCAACATATGCGGCAGAAAACCGTATGATGGGATTAGTTCCTCAAAGTAACAAACGCTATGATGAAGTTACTCCTATTACAGATGATCGCTTAGAAGAAACTCTCAATGCTTTGTTTATTAATGGGTTAGATACTATTGATCTACGAGGCGGTGAATCGATGATGGTTCCGCGTAGCAGAAAGATCCTCAATGAGCTATCGACGGATTTAGTTAAAAATACTACACTAAAAGTTCAAAGCAACGGCACAAAATTTGATAGTACATGGGAAGCAATCTTTAAAAAATTTAAACATGTTGAACTTATGTTAAGCATTGATGCGTATCAGGATGATAATTATTACTTCAGATATCCTTGTAAATGGGAAAACATTATTGATGCTATTGAACGTGTAAAACAGATAGATAATGTAAGCTGGTTTATCAATACAACGATTGGTAATCTGAATGTATTAACTTTGCCAAAACTGTTTGACTGGGTAATCGAAAATCAGTATATTATACATCTAAGTTTTGTTAATCATCCAGAGATGTTGGCTACATATAACTTACCCAACGAATTAGCACACGTTGCGGCTAGTCGTTTAGACAAATATCGAGGCAAGTTTATACTAGACAAGACTAATGAAAACTTAGAAGTGTTTATTAACAGTTTAAGATCAACAGCAAAACCGTTGATGTGGAAAGAGTTTATTGATTATATACAGCAACGTGATGCATTTAGAAAGAATAGTATACTGGAAATAATACCAGAAATGGAGGCGTATTTTGCCTAAACAACAAAACGAAACAGATTTAGAATTTAGACAGCGTGTACTAGATACCAAAAGCTCTAGCTTCTGTGGTGCTAAATGGTACAACGCTACTATTTGGTTAGGATCAGGCATGACTACAAGTTGTCATCATCCGCCTGCACACAAAGTAAATGTTGAAGAAGTGCGATTCAATCCTAAAGCACTGCACAACTCTGCACAAAAGAAACAAGATCGAGTACAGATGCAGGCAGGAGAACGACCTCCTGGTTGTGAATACTGCTGGAAGATTGAAGACATCGGACGCAACAACATCAGTGACCGTACCTATAAAAGTGTTATCTATAGTGACGAATTATTACAAACAGCATTTGATACAGATCCCAATGAGGATATTGATCTACGCACATTAGAGATTGCATTTGATAGAACCTGTCAGTTTGCATGTAGTTACTGTAACCCAGCGTTCTCAAGCACTTGGGTTAAGGATATTAAAAAGCATGGTCCATATACTGAACTACAAAGCGATGGACGCAATCACTTTACGCACCCACACAACGAAGCACAACTTTATCGCTATGACGAAACTAATCCTTATGTAGAAGCATTTTTTCGTTGGTGGGATAGTGATCTACATCGAACACTACAAGAGCTACGCATTACAGGTGGTGAGCCTTTAATGAGTGGACATACATGGGACTTGTTAGATTGGTTTAAAGACAATCCAGGGCGTAGTCAAACACGCCTTGCTATTAACAGTAACCTTGGTTTTGAATCAGACAAAGTAGAACGTCTACTAGAAGCTACAGACTACTTAGAAATTGATCTATACACCAGTAACGAAAGCATGGGTCCACATGCTGAATATATCCGTGATGGTCTAAAGTGGGAACAGTGGACCGCAAACATGGACTTGTTAATTCGCAGTGGCAAACTACGTGGATTACATGTAATGAACACTATCAATGCATTGTGTTTGGAAAGTTTGCCAGAATTTTTAACTTGGATGTTAGAAAAGAAAAGTGCTTTTGGTAGGGACTTTCCTAACTTTACACTAAACATTCTACGTTTTCCTAGTTTTCAAAGTGCATTGGTATTACCAGATGAAATACGAACCCATCATAAACAACGATTAGAACATTGGTTTAGTACATATAATAATCATATTATGTTACATGAGCATGAACTTAATCACATACAGAGACTGATAGATTATTTAGATGTAGTTAAGACTCCTCACAGTGAGACATCATTTGAACGTCCTAAACTACACAACGACTTTAAACGTTTTTACTCGCAGTATGACCAACGTCGAGGTAAAAACTTTGCAGAAACGTTTCCTAATTTAGCGGAGTGGTATAATGACCTCGGATAAGAAAGACTTTTATAAAAAATACGATTACAACGAACGTGCTCCTCATTTTATTGAAATTAATGAACTGTCAGAAGAGCAGTATTTCAGGCTTGTGAAAAGCGAACGATTTTGTATGTTGCCTTGGGTACATATGCATGCGTTCCCAGATGGTCGTGCTTATCCTTGTTGTTTGGGAGACTATTGGCATCCTGTTGGAGACTTGCGCCAGCATACTATGGAAGAAGTATGGAATCAAGACAAGTATAAAACTATGCGTAAGAACATGCTAGAGGAGCGTGAATGCTCTGAGTGTACTAAATGTTACGAACAAGAACAAGCAGGCTTCTTTAGTATGCGTAACGATGCTAATAGAAATTATGGACATTTAATTAAAGAAGTGGAGCAAACAACTAATGAAGGACATCATCCAGAATTTAAACTACGTTATTGGGACGTTAGGTTCTCAAATTTGTGCAATTTCAGATGCCGTAGCTGTGGGCCTATTTTTAGTAGTAATTGGTTTAACGACAATGTTAAATTATATGGTGTAAAGCCTGATGTATTGAAACGTCCAATGGAACGAGTAGAATATACTACAGGGTCAGAAGATGGCATGTTAGCACAGATGGAACCACACATCGAACATCTCGAACAAGTATACTTTGCAGGCGGCGAGCCATTAATTATGAAAGAGCATTATTATCTACTGGAACGTTTGATTGACCTTGGCAAGACTGATGTGCGACTGATATATAACACGAATTTCAGTGAACTACGATACAAAAACAAGCATGTGTTTGAATATTGGAAACACTTTAAAACTGTAAACGTAGGCGCTAGTCTAGATGGCATGAACGCACAGGGAGAACTAATACGCAAAGGCACTGATTGGGAACAAACAATTAGTAATCGTGAACGTATGATGGTAGAAGTACCACATGTAGACTTTTATATTAGTGCAACAGTTACCAGCCAAAACGTATTGCATGTACTAGACTTCCATCGTGATTGGAGTGAACGAGGATTTATTAAACCTAAAGACTTTAACGTAAACATCTGTCAATCACCAGACTGGTATAGGATTGATATTTTTCCTGAATGGTTTAAACGTGATGTTATTGAACCTGCTTATCGCAAACACATCGAATGGCTAGATCCACAAGACGATCTGCGTAGAGCAACGACAGGATTTGAAAGTGCTATTAACTTTATGAACTCTTCAAACAACTACGAAACTTATTGGAAACGATTTGAAGAAGAAGTTGCAAAACTAGATCGTATTCGCAAAGAAGACTTTTGGGCTACGTTCCCAGAATTGGAGGCTGCTCGTGGAACTGCCTAAAACTATTTGTATGCTACCTTGGGTGAGTATGGAAACAACTCCATTGGGTACTACTCGTCCTTGCTGTTTAGCTATGGATGAAATTGTTAAACCAGATGGTACAAAGTATAATCTAAACAACGACACATTAGAAGATGTTTATAAAAGTGAATACATGCAACAACTGCGTGAACAGTTTTTGCGAGGAGAAAAACCCAAGACATGCTCACGCTGTTGGGATGAAGAAGATGCAGGACGCACAAGTAAACGCATGAACACAGATGTGCGTTTCAAACATGAACGTCCGCATGTGGATTGGCAGAATACTACACCAGACAGTTTGTGGTTTGCGGATCTAAAACTAGGAAATATCTGTAACTTAAAATGTCGTATTTGCGGTTCTTGGTCTAGTTCTAAATGGGCAAGAGAAGAAATTGATTATATCAAAGAACACCCTAAGGCAGACTATAAACAGCACATTGCTTACACATGGTTAAAACAAGGCAAATGGCCTAGGGAAACTCAGGTGTTTTGGCAGAACATGGAAATACTACTACCGCAGATTCGTTACTTCGAATTTACTGGTGGTGAGCCATTTATGATTAAAGAACATTTTCAATTACTACAGCAAGCAGTTGATCTTGGCTACGCAAAGAACATTGAAATACACTACAATACAAATGGCACACATTATCCTAAAGAATTTGTTGACTTATGGAGTCATTTCAAGTATGTTGAGATTGCATTTAGTATAGACAACGTAGGCGAGCGTTTTGAATATGAACGATATGGTGCTATATGGTCAGAAGTAGAAGCAAACATTGCTCGATTTAGAGAATTGCGTGAACAAACAAACAACATCAAATTACAGATATGTTTGACTATTAACGCACAAAATGTTTATTACTTAAAAGATCTATGCGATTGGATGAACACACAAGAGTTTGATTATCATCATTTTAATATGTTACATGATCCTCGTCATCAAAATATTGGAGAAATGACACAGACAGCTAAGGACTTGGTAATTAGCAGACTCACTCAAGATAATTTTATACCCAAGCACAGAAAAGAGATAGATAACATTATACAATTTATTAAGAATGGCCCTACTGGTGATGGCAAGCGTTTTGTTACATTAATGAAGCAGACCGACAGATATCGCAAACAGAGCTTTTTAGATACACACACTGTAATAGCAAAGGCAATGGGCTATGAAGGATAATCCAGGAAAACTAATAAAAGATTTTCTTAGCGAAGAATCTCTAAAATATGTAACTCGTATGAACTACGATTTGCCTGCAACTAGTATAGAAGAATTCGAAGTTCCATTGGAATTGCAAAAACTACTGAATGCAACTACATGCAAAAGAGAAAATATAAGACTACAATGGCAAGATCATCCAGACTTAGAAAAGGAAGTAGAACGTACATTACGTTATCACTATCCCACATTTAAACGTTTAGTGGCAGGAACATTATGGCGAGACTATACAGGTTACACTAATAGTTTACACTATGACGATCCTGACAGTGTGCGTAATATTGCTATCATATATCTAACCGAAAATCCATTATGTGGCACTGAATATTATGTACAAGATGGAATTAAGTTATACCCTTACTACTGTGACCCTAAAGTTAATAGGGCATTCTGTTTAGAAGGTTCACATCAAACATTTCATGGTATGAAATATTATGTTCCCAAAGGAGTTATTCGTCGTAGTTTTTACATTAATTTTATATTAGAAACTGACGACAAAGAATGAAGAAACCTCAACGAGCACCACAAAATTTGTGCATGGCACCGTGGACACACACTTACCTAAGTCCTCAGACAGAACGTAGATTGTGTTGTGCTAGTCGCGAACCTGCACAAAACTTCGAACAATATATTGACACTGCCGCAGGCACAGGTGAATACACACCTATCACACTAGAAGAACACTGGAATGGTGACCATATGCGTAGTGTGCGTAGGCGCATGATGGCAGGTGAGGAACTTGATGAATGTCAAGTATGCAACAACAAACTGTTAAACACAGATGTATACCGCTCATATTTTAACCAACTGTTTGGTCATAAATATAATAGCATATGGGAAGCCACCGACGAAACAGGACGTACCACAATGGAGCCTGTGAGTTGGGACTATCGTTTTAGCAACCTCTGCAACTTTAAATGTCGTATGTGCGGAGATATGTTGAGCAGTAGTTGGGAGGCAGAACAACGCAAACACGATATGATAAACTGGCATGATTCTAAAAACAACTGGATGAAGCCTGAAATCAAAAAACAAATTGAACAATTCCAGTCTACACAAATTGAGCAGGAATTTGCTCAAGCAGTAGAGGAACATCGTGTTGAAGAAATATATTGGGTAGGCGGCGAGCCCTTGATGTATGAACAACATTGGAAGTATATGCCGCGCATTATAGAGCTAGGAGATGGACCAAATGTTTACGCTAGATATAACACTAACCTTAGTAGGGTTGATTATCGTGGCATTAATTTGTATCGTGATATTCTCTCTAGGCTTCGTGATTGGCAAATATGTGCAAGCATCGATGGCACGGGACGAATTGGAGAGTATATTCGAACAGGTCTTAATTTTGACAAGTGGCTTGAAAACTTCAATCAAGGAATTGAGATCAGCAACCACCCGCGCCAAGTTCGTATTGACTTCACTCTTACACTACCAGGACTCTTCGAAGTCCAAAGAATCCAAGAACTCGCAAGACAACTAGGTGTTGGCATACTGGCTAAAGTAGTCTTTAGTTTTAGCCCAGACATTGTACTATCACCTTTGGCATTACCACGTGAAGTATTAGATCCTTGGCTGGACGAGTTGATTGCTGACAGTGAAGGTGCAATGCAAGACGTATTGGTGCAACTAAAAAACAGACCTACATTTGCAGAGCAATGGCCAGACCAATTTGAAGAAGGCTTGCGTCGAGGCAAAAATCGCATACATAGATTAGAGAAGATTAGAAACGACTCATTTACACTGAGGGATATTTTATCAGAAAGAAAAGATGCCCTTGCGTGGTGGGATCTCATATGACAGATTATCTATCATTGATTTTATTAACTGTGTTTATTGTTGGTTTAATAGTGCATGGATATAAAAATGCTAAACAGCGTGACGAAGAACTATTAAAAAAATACGGTAGCTTTGATAAAGTACCAGAAGCAAAACGTGGAAATCATTACTTAGGATGAGTGGACAAAGACAATTTTTAAAAATGTGGGCTAGAGTTGTTGGGATGCCTATTGGTATCACCGACGACGATAAACCCGAGTTTTTGCCTATCTCACAACGCAGTGTTAGACATGCATTGTTTTTACGCACCTTTTGGATAGCGTTACATGTAATAACCTGCTTGATGATTATATTAGGTAACGGTCGTAACATGGGATGGTGGTAATGGATGTAAGAGTAGTATTAAGAAATCCTTTTGACAAACGTAAAACAGTAGACTACATCATTGAGGTGCAGGAGCATCCAATGGCTAGTTATTGGTACACTGCACTAAACAGTCTATTAGAAAGCCGTCCTTATCTAGAAAAGAACTTTTGTTTTATGGGCTTTCCAGACGCACCACGTTCGTTAGAATTTTTGTGTAAAGAATTACAATGGGTTAAAGATACTATTAACGATCATTTTAATGGCACCTATGAAATTCGTGAAATTTTTACACCTAACACCATGCGTGATGGCTTAAATCCTAATCAGGATATTATGAACGCACTGCACAATCACTTTGAAATACTACAAGGTGAAGCCTGGGAATTAAGTGATTGGTATAAACGTGCAGATTATCCTACTAAGTTTGCTATACGACAACTAAACAATATCTGCCACGAAGCAGAAAGTCTAATGCTGTCACAAAAGAAAAAGATAGAAGCGCCACAATGGATTCGCCCCAGTCAGATTACAACCTTTTTAAATGCTCCAAGGTTTGATTATCCTGAAGCACACAAGCGCACATTTGATAAAACACGCTATGACCGCACGTTTGGTACAGTGTATCAGCATTGGACACAGATTGGCAAAACCTTATACGAAGTGTTTGTAGATGAAGGCGCACCTGACCTTGATGAAGCAATGTGCGAAGCAATCACACATCTAAGATACTACTCAGGAGAGTTTGACATTGAATGGAGTCGTGATGTAACCTATGCAGGAGATTATCCTTGGCACAAACAGCGTATGGATGAATATGCAGAATGGTTAGAGCGTAATGGGTTTAAGCATGACGACACGCAATACAACTATGGCTTTCATGAAGTAGGACAAGTCAACATGAAGCGTAGTTTTGGCACAGACGTTCCCGAAGAAGTTTGGGCTATTGTTAGTGAGCATTTGGATATTGTGCGTATTGAAACAGCACGAGCCAGTGCAGACTTTGAATACTGTTGGACAGACTCAGACTACTATGAACAACAGATCAACTTTATGAAACCAGGTTATGATTATAGTAGCAAATGGATGTAGTTTTATCTACGGTAATGAACTAAGTGACATGCGCTATACAGGTGCTAGTCGTTTAACCTATCCTGCGTTGTTAAGTGAAGGACACGAATATCATTGTGTAGCCGCAGGCGGCGCAAGCAATCAAGCAATAGCAAGAACCACAATGGATGCTTGTAGAATATATCATCCAGATTTTGTGTTTGTGCAGTGGACATTTCCTAATAGATATGAGTTTAGATTTGGATTTCCTACAGGACGCAAAAAGTCTCCATGGCATGATATAAATGTATGGGCAACCAAAGACACTGATAGCTTGCATGAAATAGAACAAGAGTTTCACACACAAAACGACAGTATTTTAAAAGAACAGATTAATACAATTAAAAAGGATATTGCTAGCGGAGTTAGCGACTTTGCTCGAAGCTATTACAAATATGTTGCGATTGAAGAATATTGGGAAGCATATTCTACACTTAAAGAAATAGTATTATTACAAAATTACTTAAAAGCACACAATATTGGTTATCTTTTTACTGCCGCAGATAACTGTATCTTAAATAATTGGACCATAGAAGCAAACACACAAAAACGTAGAACCACTACACCTCCAGGATTTCAACCTTGGCCAATACCGGATCGCGATATAAAACTAGACAACACCATACTAACACTCTATGAAGAAATAGACTTTGAAAAGTTTTGGTGGTTCCCTGTTCCTAATCCTTACGCAAACAAAAATCAACGTCCTGAATGGTGGCCCAAAGGTTACGGGTCTTGGGACGATGAACGCAACACATGGGTAGAAGAAGATGGCAGTGAACCTATCATTGACGAGGACCTACAACCAAGAGGTTTTTACCAGTGGGCTGTTGAAAATAAATACCCAGTAGGCACCACGCATCCATTAGATGAAGCACATGCCGCTGCCGCTGAACTATTACAGGAGACATTTGATGTGCATAGTAAATTGGTTTAAGCGAATGTACAATCGCATTAAACTAGAAATTCAATATCGTAAAAAGCTAAAAGCATTACGCAAAAGAGATCCTTTTATCTACAAATGATATTAACTGTTGGTGACAGTTTTACGTTTGGCGAAGAACTAGAAAACCGTTACGTAGCTTGGCCTTATTTGGTCAGCGAGGAATTAGAACACACTGTTACTAATCTAGGCAAAGGCGGTGCTAGCACGGATCGCTGTTTTCGTTTAACCGTAGAAAATATAACAAGACAATCATATGATCTAGTCATTGTTGCGTGGCCCTTTCCTAATAGAATAGAAGTAACACAAAACAACGAGCCTGTTTGTATTAATCACAACAATCGTCGCGGTTTACCTTGGGTTGTGGATTATTTTAAACACAGCTACAATGAACAGTTTAGCTTTGAACGCTGGACTTGTCAAGTGCTGGCACTACAGGCTTTTTTAAAACAGCAGAATCAACGCTATCTATTTGTGAATGTTGCAGGGCTACAAGGGCACTGGGACGAATACCAACAAAACTTTAGATATCTGTGGGATCAAATTGACGCTAAGTATTATGTAGGCTGGCCCACTGATGGCATGCTTGAATTTCAAGGAGACTGTGCGAAAGGTCCTGGAGGTCATCCATTGGAACTTGGACACCAACGAATAGCAAAGGTAATCAATGAGCATATTAGGAATCTCGGCTGGTTTTCATGACGCCGCAATAAGCGTTGTAGATCCAGATGGCAATATTACGTTTGCAAGTCACAGTGAACGTTACAGTAGACAAAAAAACGATTCCAATCTTTGTAGAGAATTACTCAGCGAAGTAGATTTTGCTGACATTGACACTGTTGCGTATTATGAACGACCTTTTAGAAAACAAATGCGTCAACTCTATGCAGGACAAGGCTTAGAAACTGACAAACTATTTGTACGACAGGTATTAAAACAACAGGGTGTTCCTTTTAACTGTAAAACTAAAATCAAAAGTTATGATCATCATCTGAGTCATGCGGCAGCAGGTTTTCAAACATCACCCTATAACGAAGCCACAGTTGTTGTCGTTGATGCTATTGGTGAATTTACCACAGCAAGTATTTGGCGAGCTTCATATGATAAAACAGGACAAGCACACTATGAATGTTTGTGGAAGCAGGGTTATCCTCACAGTTTAGGTTTATTTTATAGTGCATTTACCAAACATGTTGGCTTGCGTCCTCTCGATGAAGAATATATTTTAATGGGCATGGCAGCATGGGGCGAAAACAAACACTTTGATAAAATCTATAACGATCATGTCGAAAACATCAGCGAGTTTAGATTTAAAAAGAATCTACACGCTGGATTAGATGAGGACTATTTAATTGAAGCACTGGATGTTGACATTGCGGCTAGTGTGCAAGCAATCACAGAACACATGGTGCATAGACTGGTCAACAAAGCACGTCATTTAAACTGGAGTCGCAACCTAGTGTTAATGGGCGGTGTTGCTCTTAACTGTGTAGCAAACAGCAAACTCAACGATGACTACAGAAACATCTGGATTATGCCTAATCCAGGTGATGCAGGTTCTAGCTTAGGTGCCGCGGCACTAGCATATGGCAAGCAACTAAACTGGCAAGGTCCTATGTTAGGCTATCGTATTCCTGGTGAGTATCCTGTTAATAGAGTCATTGAGGCACTGTTAGAAAAACAGATTGTTGGTGTAGCAAGTGGTCCAGCAGAGTTTGGTCCACGTGCGCTAGGACATCGTAGTTTACTAGCAGACCCAAGAGGCTCAGATATCAAAGACCGTGTAAACGAAATCAAGCGCAGGCAAAAGTTTAGACCTTTTGCTCCAATGATACTTGCTGAACAAGCAAACCTATACTTTGACATGCCCAAGAGCTGGCGCGAATCACCTTATATGCAGAGTGTTGGCGTATGCAAGTATCCAGAACAGTTTCCAGCAATTTGTCACGTAGACAATACCAGTCGTGTACAAACAGTGGGCACAGAGCCTCAGTTTGCTGGAGTACGTGAACTATTAGAAAAATGGTTTGTATTGACAGGCTGTCCAATACTACTAAACACCAGTTTAAACATCAGAGGAGAACCAATGGTTAATACTCGTAACGATGCAGATCGTTTTGAAGATCAGTATGGCATTGAGGTAGTGTCATGAAAATACAAGATTGGACCAGACCTACTGCATTATTTTTAGGAAGATTTCAACCTTGGCATAGTGGTCATCGTGCTATTGTAGATCAAATCTTTTATAAAAATGATTTATCCACTCCTACAGAACGTAGAACCAATCGTGCTAGTCAATTGGTTATTATGGTGCGTAGTCCTGGTGCAAAGGATCCGCACACATTTGAAGAAATAAAAAAAATGATTGTTAATGATATTAATCTTGCATATCCTCACGCCTATGAAGTAATGGAAGTTCCTAATATTACTAATATATTCTTTGGGCGTAGCATTGGATTTGAAATGGAAAGAATATACCTCAGTGAGGATCTTGAACCAGTAGAAAATACCACAACTACTCGTGCGGAGAAACAACATTTTAATAAAAATTTTTGGGCGGGCAGACAATGAAGATATTAATATTTGGATTACCCGGAAGTGGTAAAACCACACTTGCTAAACCATTTGCAGAATTAATTGGTGGTATACATATTAATGCTGATGAAGTTAGAACACGCTACAACGACTGGGACTTTAGCATGGAAGGACGCATTCGTCAAGCACAACGTATGCGACATCTAGCAGATGGTGTTGTGATGGCAGGAAAGGTTGCTGTGGCAGACTTTGTGTGTCCTACAGAACGAGCTCGTCTCGAGTTTGCACCAGACTTTACAGTGTGGATGGATACTATCAAGGAAGGTCGTTTTGAAGATACTAATCGTATGTTTGAAGCGCCACCTAAATGTAACTATCATGTAAGTGAATGGTTCACAGACACGGACCGTCAACTACTTGATGTAGTAAACACGTATATTAAAAAAGGGTTACTATAATGGAAACATTTGTTGGACAAATTTGTTATTTTCCATGGACTTGGCCACCCAGAGGTTGGGCTCGTTGCGATGGACAATTTTTATCTGTATCTCAAAATCAAATATTGTATTCTCTAATAGGAACTGAGTACGGCGGCGACGGCAGAGCTACATTTGCTTTACCAAAAATTGATCCTATTAAAACATCTAAAGACGGCAATATCTATGCATACATCGCTTTAGATGGAACATATCCAAGCAGAAGTTAGGAAATACCAATGACGATTAGGTACACTGAAGAACACGAATGGCTGCGCCGAGAGGGTGATGTACTGGTTGTAGGCATTAGTCAGTATGCTGTAGAACAACTGGGCGACGTTGTGTTTGTTGACATGCCACCGGTAGACAGTTCATATGGCGCAAACGCAGATTGTGCTGTTGTAGAAAGTGTTAAGGCTGCAAGTGATGTCTACTGTCCTATTGCAGGAACCATTGTAGAAGTCAATCCAATACTAAATGATGATCCTGAAATGGTTAACCGTGAGCCACTTGCTAATGGTTGGTTCTTTAAAATGGTACCAGACAACTGGGACGATGTTGACGCACTAATGACAGAAGAACAGTATCAGGAGTTTATTGCATGACAATGACAGATCAAGAAATGTTACAAAAATTAAACAGCATTGCACACACAAAAGATCACTGGGGTGCTGTTAACATAGATGCTGAAGAGGTAAGAACCATTGCAAAACGGTTTGCTGAACTAACAT
>Ga0181570_10003044_pt1 | contig 12945 bp, 10 predicted proteins | sample 101ome_18_FD_148667 | JGI IMG/M metagenome (GOLD analysis project Ga0181570, IMG submission 148667) | Coastal salt marsh microbial communities from the Groves Creek Marsh, Skidaway Island, Georgia - 101406AT metaG (spades assembly) | ecosystem: Environmental > Aquatic > Marine > Intertidal zone...
CTTTTGACTGGACGCAAATATCGCACTTCACATGTGGTTGGCTTGAATACCTAGTTGAATACAACAATGATGGCTCGCTTACACCGTATTTGTTGGAGAGTTGGTCAGCAAATGCAGACGCATCAGAATATACACTGAACGTTCGTAAAGGGGTTAAGTGGAATAATGGCGACGACTTCACAGCAGATGACGTCGCACGCAACATCGAAATGTGGTGTGACAAATCAGTTGAGGGTAACTCGATGGCGGGCCGCATGGCATCATTGATCGACCCAGACAAAGGCGTTGCCGCAGCGGGTGCGATCACAGTTGTTGACTCACATACAGTTAAGCTGAAGTGCGTCGCATCTGACATCACCATTATCGCAGGCATGGCAGATTATCCAGCAGCGATCGTTCATAAGAGTCACTCCGCTGAGACTATGCTTTCTAATCCCGTCGGAACTGGCCCATTTCTTCCAGAAAGCCATGAAGTTGGGGTCAAGGGCGTAGTAGTTAAAAACGAAGGTTTCGACTGGTGGGGGTATGCAGATGGTAAATCAGTTGCATTAGATAAGATTGAATTTATCGACTACGGTACAGATCCTGCTGCATGGTTGGCAGCTGCAGAAGCAGGCGAAGTTGATGTCTTCTATGAAAACGTGGGCGAATATGTGGACATCATGGAAGGGATCGGTTGGGTCAACTCTTCGATAGCAACAGGTTCCACAATCGTCATTCGCCCCAACCAACAGACTCCAGATGCTGCTGGTAATTTGCCCTACCAGGACAAGCGCGTTCGTCAAGCTTTAGCCATGGCAGTCGACAACTCGACTTGCTTAGAACTCGGATACTCAAATAAAGGATCGGTTGCTGAAAATCATCACTCCGGCCCAATGCACCCAGAGCATGATCCATCCGTCGGACGTCTTCCTTATGATCCAGCGCGTGCGTTAGAGCTGATGAAAGAGGCTGGCATGGAAGATTATGAGCATGAATTGATCTCTATTGACGATGACTGGCGTAAAAATACAACCGATGCCGTTGCAGCGCAGTTGCGCGATGCAGGAATCAAGGTAAAGCGTACAATTCTACCTGGTTCAACATTCTGGAACGATTGGGCGAAATATCCATTCAGCTCAACAAACTGGAACCACCGTCCATTCGCGACACAGGTTTGGGGTCTTGCCTACCGTTCAGGTGAAGCATGGAACGAGTTTGGATGGTCAAACGCTGAATTCGACGCGCTTCTCGCAGAAGCGAACTCAATTGCGGATGCGAACAAGCGTCGCGAGGTAGCTGGAAAAATACAGGCGATAGTCGCCGAGGAGGGTGTCACAATCCAGCCTTACTGGCGGTCGCTTTACCGAAGTCACGCGCCAAACGTACAGTGTGATCAACATATTGCTTATCACTCGCACATCTACAAGTGGGGTTTCAAAGCTTAATTTAAAGATCAAAAACTGGGGCTGCATTCCTATTGGGAGCAGCCCCTTTTTTACGTGCACAGAGATACGTTTTCCGCCAAAAATTAAACTGCGGGAACACTAAGGAAATCCATGATCTTATTCATCATACGACGTTTTGCAGTGATGGTATTTACGGCAATCTGCCTAACCTTCATAGTATTCTTTATGACAAACCTTTACCCCAACTTGGAAAAACTGGCCAAGTCTGAGGGTAACTTCCGCATGGACGACGCAGCCGTTGCAAGTTTTCTCGGCAACCGAGGATATCTCGATCCACTTCCAGTAAAATATGGTCGTTGGTTGGGTGTGTTACCAGGGTATGTGATCGAAGGCAGCGATGGGAAAACACGCGGTCAATGTTTCGAACGCGGAACAGACGGCATGAGCGCACCCCGCTTCTGTGGCGTTTTGCAAGGTAACTGGGGATTTTCGACAGTTTTCAAGGATGAAGTTGGTAGAATAATTGCAACTCGTCTGAGTTTGACGGGCATTCTGATGCTTTGTGTTATGCTCATAATGATACCTGCAGCTTTACTGTTGGGCATATTGGCTGGAATGCGCGAAGGATCTCGTACTGATAGAACTCTGTCTACGCTGGCAATCACCACAACAGCTACGCCGGAATATGTTTCAGGTGTCATATTCATCGCTGTATTTTCATCTTCCGCATTCGGATTGAAATGGTTTAAAGGTACGGCAGCTTCCGCAATGGATAACCCAACCTTTGAAAACTTTTTCTTACCCGTTATCACCATCGCGTTGTATGGAACAGGCTATATCGCGCGGATGACACGCGCCTCAATGGCCGAAGTGATGACTGCACAGTATATCCGTACCGCCCGTCTAAAGGGTGTGTCATTTGGCAATATCGTTATGAAACACGCCCTGCGCAACGCATTGATCGCCCCCTTCACGGTGATCATGTTGCAGTTCCCATGGCTGTTAAACGGCGTGGTGATTGTTGAAACCCTGTTCAACTACAAAGGCTTCGGATGGGTCCTGGTGCAGGCAGCTGGCAATAATGACATTGAATTGTTGCTCGCTGTATCCGTGGTATCGGTTGTGGTTGTTTTGGTTACCCAGCTTATCTCAGACATTGGATATGTTTACCTCAACCCACGCATTAGCGTTAACTAAGGGAGCCCGAGATTATGGAACTTTTGTCTTGGGGCGAAATCGCAGTCCGCTCAGTCACACAGCTAATGCCTGTTTGGGTTGCATTAGTCATCACATTCCTTGTTTCTATTCGATATAAACGATCACTTGGCCTCTATGGAAAATTGTTTGATTCAACCGTAGGCATGATCGGCTTTGCGCTGGTTATGTTCTGGGTCTACACAGGTTTGTTTTCTACAATGTTTGACCTGGTAGCTACACATGATCCGCTGTCACAAGTATCGGGAATGAAGAACAAAGTGCCCGGCACACCCTTACGCGGGGCCGAAGAGGGCGATTACCCGTTTTACCTATGGGGTGGTGACCATCTGGCACGTGATGTGTTCAGCCGCGTTATGATTGGTTCCGGTATCGTTGTTTTGATCGCACCATTGGCAACGCTGTTTGCCTTTATGGTTGGTATAACGCTAGGCCTACCTGCAGGATACTATGGCGGCCGTTTGGATTTGGTTTTGTCCTTCTTGGCAAATCTGATTTTGGCCTTCCCTGTTATTTTGTTATTCTACCTTTTGGTGACACCAGAAATTCGCATGACAGGCATGCCGCAGTATATGGCCGTTGTGCTGTTCAGCTTCCCATTAATCTTCTTTGGAGTTCTGATTAACTCTCGCTATTATATCGACCCCATGAAGAGGAATATCTTATTGGTGGTTGTTTTGGGTGTGCTCGGTTGGCTTTATTTGTCACTGATCAACGAAGTAAACTCGAAGGTGACATTGTTTAACGCCATTGATGGATTTGACGTTGATGCCGGCCTGTTGACCGTTTTTGTGTCGGTAGTTTTTGTAAACTCACCCACAGTGTTCCGTATTGTACGTGGCTTGGCCATGGACATCAAAACACGTGACTATGTTGCGGCGGCCCAAACACGGGGCGAAGGTACATGGTATATTATGCTGTGGGAAATTCTGCCAAACGCACGTGGTCCTCTGATTGTCGATTTCTGTCTACGCATTGGCTACACAACGATCTTGCTTGGAACCTTGGGCTTCTTTGGATTGGGTCTGGAGTCAGAAAGCCCTAACTGGGGAGCAACCATTAACGAAGGGCGCAAATTGCTCTCGATCTATCCACACCCTGCCCTACCACCGGCGATTGCGCTTCTAAGCCTTGTACTTGGGTTGAATTTACTTGCCGATGGTTTGCGTGAGGAAAGTCTAAAAGATTAATTAAAAGTTCAGGATGCAATTCATCCCGGCGCATGCTCCGATTGGGAGGAGAAAATGTCAAAAATAGATTACGATGGGCCCATCCTAGAAATTGAAAACCTGTCCATTTCATTTTTCACCCGTTTGCGTGAAATTCCAGCGGTAATGGATTTTAGCGTCACCGTACACCCCGGTGAGGCGGTTGGTTTGGTTGGTGAATCAGGATGCGGTAAATCAACCGTTGCCTTGGGTATCATGCAGGATTTGGGCGTCAATGGCCGCATCGTGGGCGGTTCGATCAAATTCAAGGGTCGTGACCTAAATGAAATGAGCGGCGAGGAATTGCGCGATATTCGCGGTAATGAAATCGCAATGATTTATCAAGAACCCATGGCCTCGCTTAACCCAGCGATGAAAATCGGCAAACAATTGATGGAAGTGCCGATGATTCACGAGGGCGTGTCTAAAGAAGAAGCCTACGCCCGCGCATTAGAAGTGGTCACAGATGTAAAGCTTCCTGATCCTGAGCGGATTTTAAAATCCTATCCGCACCAGCTTTCAGGTGGTCAGCAACAGCGGATCGTGATCGCGATGGCGTTGATGTCAAAACCTGCGCTTTTAATTTTGGATGAACCAACAACCGCACTTGATGTGACGGTGGAGGCGGCTGTTGTGGATTTGGTCAAAGATTTGGGCAAAAAATACGGCACTTCGATGCTGTTCATTTCGCACAACTTGGGCTTGGTTTTGGAAACCTGTGATCGAATCTGTGTGATGTATTCGGGTGAAGCTGTTGAAACAGGTTCGATCGAGGACGTGTTCGACAGAATGCGTCACCCCTACACACAGGCGCTGTTCCGGTCTATTCCTTTGCCAGGTGCTGACAAAAACGCGCGTCCCTTGGTTGCGATCCCTGGCAACTTCCCCTTGCCGCATGAACGCCCCAACGGTTGTAACTTTGGCCCGCGCTGTGATTATTTCGAGGAAGGCCGCTGTAACGCCGCCGAAATCGCGATGTTCGAGATTGCAGGCGATGATCGTCATGCCTCACGCTGTTTGAAATTTGCCGAAATTGATTGGGATGCCCCCATTAAGGCCGCAAAACAGTTTGAAAAAACAGAACCCGGTGACGTCATCCTGAAAATGGATGAGTTGAAAAAATACTACGAAGTGGCCGCAAACGCCCTGTTTGGTGGATCCGGTGCCAAGAAGGTGGTTAAAGCCAACGAAACCCTATCGTTCGAAGCGCGTGAGGGTGAAACCTTGGCCATTGTTGGTGAATCAGGCTGCGGTAAGTCAACATTTGCCAAGGTTCTGATGGGTTTGGAAACGGCGACTGATGGCCACATTCTATTGGATGGCAAAAACATCGAGGCGACAGCCATTGAACAACGCGATACGCAAACGGTTGCGGATGTGCAGATGGTGTTCCAGAACCCGTTTGACACATTGAACCCTTCGATGACCGTCGGACGTCAAATTATCCGCGCATTGGAAATCTTCAAATACGGCAAATCTGATGATGAGCGTGCGCAACGTATGTTGGAATTGCTGGATTTGGTAAAACTGCCACGTGCCTTTGCAGAACGCATGCCACGTCAATTGTCGGGTGGGCAAAAACAACGTGTTGGTATTGCCCGTGCCTTTGCGGGCGGGGCGCGCATTGTGGTCGCAGACGAACCTGTTTCCGCCTTGGACGTATCGGTGCAGGCTGCCGTAACAGATTTGTTGATGGAAATTCAGCGCACAGAAAAAACAACACTACTTTTCATCAGCCACGATTTGTCGATCGTACGCTATCTATCGGACCGCGTAATGGTGATGTATTTGGGGCATGTGGTGGAAATGGGCACAACCGATCAAGTTTTCGCCCCACCCTATCACCCATATACAGAGGCGTTGTTGTCCGCCGTTCCAATCGCAGACACCAGCATCACAAAGGAACACATTGTTCTAGAGGGCGACATTCCTTCTGCGATGAGTCCACCCTCTGGATGCCCGTTCCAAACGCGCTGTCGTTGGAAGGACAAAGTGGGCGGGGGCTTATGCGAACGCGAGGTGCCACCAATTCGCACCATGGCAAACGGACATCAATTGAAATGCCACTTGGATCAATCAGTGCTGGAAGAAATGACACCTGTTATCAAAATGGCAGCTGAATAATAATTCAGCTTGATTTAACACAAAGACATCCACATTCTGCGGGTGTTTTTATTTGGATCCGCGATGTCACGTTTTTCAGGAATGGCAAACCCACCTTATTATGCGGTTATCTTTACCAATCAGGCCTCAAAAACACCTGAAGGATATGCTGAAATGGCCGCAGCCATGGGCGAAATTGCCAAAACCCTACCTGGATATATCGGGATTGAAAGCACAAGAGGTGCAGATGGTTTTGCCATCACCGTCAGCTATTGGGAAAGCGAAGAGGCAATCAAGGGATGGCGCGAACACGCAAAACACGCGATTGCGCAAAAGATCGGCAAAGAACGTTGGTATGAGGATTATATTCTGCGCGTGGCCAAGTTGGAACGGCAGTACTCCTTCAAATAAGCAGCCCTAACGTTTCAGAATGGCTTTGATGTAATTTTTCGTTTCGGGATATGGGGGCACCCCACCAAATTTCACAACCGCCTCTGGCCCGGCGTTATACGCCGCGAGTGCTAATCGCCACGAGCGAAAGCGTTTGTATTGCATAGCAAGGTAACGCGCGCCTCCTTCTAAATTTTGGGAGGGAATGCGTGGGTTCACGTTCAATAGGCGTGCTGTATCGGGCATCAACTGCGCCAATCCAATCGCGCCCTTTGACGACAATGCTTTGGGGTTCCAACGGCTTTCTTGATTGATCAGGCGCAAAAACAAGGATTCTGGGATCCGATGACGGTTGGCGGCGCGTTTTGCTAAATCCAGATAGGGCCCGCGATATTTTATATCACGCGGAATCTCACCTGGCACGCCCGGAATATAAACATTCTCGCGATTTAATGAAACCGAAGGCGATCCCCCGTTTAATCGATCCAGTGTCTGAAATTGCTTTGTTTTTCCAGACCGTTCAGCAAAGGCCCCTGTTACAACCCACGCAAAGCAAAGAAACGTTATGAACCCAATCTGAACCATGTGGATCTTTTACACCTCATTACCTCGTTGCCCAACAAATGAATAACGGCATGCAGGAAATTGCCTGTTCCATCCCGTTCATTAATATTTTATTCATATTGAAGTTGTGCTTTAGGGCAAGAAACGCGCGAAGATTATAGGAGAGTGCGATGGCAGGGTCAGTGAACAAAGTAATTCTAATCGGCAATCTGGGGCGTGATCCAGAGGTCAGAAGCTTTCCAAATGGGGGCAAAGTATGCAACCTGCGCATAGCAACATCTGAAAACTGGAAAGACCGCAATACGGGCGAACGTCGTGAAAAAACCGAATGGCACAGCGTTGCGATTTTTTCAGAACCGCTAGTGCGCGTTGCAGAACAATATCTGCGTAAGGGATCAAAAATTTATATCGAAGGTCAATTGGAAACACGCAAATGGCAAGATCAGTCTGGTCAGGACCGCTATAGCACCGAAGTTGTTTTGCGCCCATATACCTCCACACTCACCATGCTAGACGGCCGCGGTGACAATGCTGGTGGAGGCGGCGGTTATGGCGGTGGATCAGGCGACAGTGGTTATGACCACGGCTTTGACAGCAGCCCTACACCTGCGGACCCATATGGTGGGGGATCACGTCCATCAAACGACATGGACGACGAAATTCCTTTCTAAGCAGGATCATCATTTTGAACAAACAAAAAAGGGCGATGAGATAATCGCCCTGTAGTTTTTATCCCTATCAGTTTACTGCGCGGCGACTGATGCACCGTCTGAGCGAAGTTTCACCAATTCCTCAGCCACTAGGAAAGCTAATTCCAAGGATTGTGATGCATTCAAACGCGGATCACAGGCTGTGTGATAACGAGAAGACAGATCTTCATCGCTTAGCGCATAAAGGCCACCCGTACATTCAGTGACGTCCTGACCCGTCATTTCAAAATGAACACCACCCGGAATCGTGCCCTCGGCTGCGTGCACCTCAAAGAATTCACGCACTTCGCGAAGCACACTTTCGAAGGGCCGTGTTTTGTAACCTGTCGCGGATTTTATCGTATTGCCGTGCATCGGATCACAGGACCAAACAACATTTGCGCCCTCTTCTTCGACTGCCTTGATCAAACGGGGCAGATGATCCCCAACACTGCCTGCGCCAAACCGCGCAATCAGGGTCAAACGACCTGCTTCGTTTTCTGGATTCAACTTGGCAATTAAGACCTTCAGATCGTCGGCAGAGGTTGTCGGGCCGCATTTTAAACCGATAGGGTTTAAAATCCCACAGCAAAATTCAACATGCGCACCATCTGTTTGACGGGTTCTGTCCCCGATCCAAATCATGTGACCAGAACCTGCCAACCAATTACCAGAAGTTGAATCAAGACGGGTCAGCGCCTCTTCATATTCCAACAACAGTCCTTCGTGCGATGTGTAGAAATCGACAGTGCGCAAATCATGCGATGCGGCGCTGTCCAAACCTGCAGCAGACATAAAATCCAACGCATCAGAGATACGTGCTGCCATTTCACGATAGCGCGAAGCCTTTTCCCCTTCGGTAAAACCAAGTGTCCAGCTGTGCACCTGATGCACATCCGCATAACCACCAGTTGAAAACGCGCGCAACAAGTTCAGTGTTGCCGCCGCCTGTGTGTAGGCTTGTAACATCTTGGACGGATCAGGGACGCGCGACGCAGATGTGAAATTCAGTTCATTGATGATATCACCACGATAACTGGGTAATTCCACGCCATCGACGGTTTCGGTTGGGGCGGAACGGGGTTTTGCAAATTGCCCCGCCATGCGACCCACCTTAATCACAGGAACCTTTGCGCCAAAGGTTAGGATCATGGCCATCTGCAACATGACCTTAAATGTGTCACGGATACCATCCGCACTAAATTGCGCAAAGCTTTCAGCACAATCTCCGCCTTGTAACAAAAACGCCTGACCACGGGATGCAGCTGCCAGTTTTGCTTTCAAATTCCGCGCCTCGCCAGCAAAGACAAGCGGTGGATATTGAGACAGCTGACTTTCGACTGCGTTCAGCGCCTCCTGATCCAAATAATCAGGCATCTGAACCCGTGGCTTGTTGCGCCAATTGGTTTTTTGCCATTCGCTCATCTTTTTTCTCCAGTGTTAGCGTTCACGAATAGCGAAGCTATACCTCTGTTCACGCAAACTGACCACCCCGAAATGATCTGTGTTTGGTAACCTATGGAAAAGACAACACATCTATTGTAACTGACCACCGTAATGATAACTTTGAAGCCGAAGAATCGAGAGTGTGCGTGTAATGCGATCTATGGCCTCAACCACCTTGCGCCCAAAAAGCGACGACGCTCCCGAGCGCTTTGTATTTGTTTTACTCGATAATTTTACGCTGCTTTCCTTTGCATCTGCATTGGATGCCTTACGCATCGCCAACCGCATGTTGGGACGCACAGTATATCAATGGATGTTTATTGGCGAAGGTGGCGAAACGGTTCAATGTTCTGCAGGCACAACATTTGCACTGGATGATGACCTGTGTGAATTGCGCCGCGATGACGTGATGATCCTATGTGGTGGTGTTGACATTCAAATGGCCACCACCAAGAAAGTTTTAAATTGGCTACGTCGCGAGGCGCGCCGCGGGCTAACAATCGGGGGATTGTGTACAGCGGCCTATCCAATGGCCAAAGCAGGGTTGCTGGACGGAAAACGCGCCACAATCCACTGGGAAAATCAGGACAGCTTTGCTGAAGAATTTTTGGAGGTTGATCTGACAAAATCGGTCTTCATAACAGACGGCAATCGTTTGACCACCGCGGGTGGAACATCGTCCATCGATCTAATGTTAAAGATGATTGCCGACAAGCACGGCGAAGAAATGGCAAACGCGGTCGCGGACCAAATGATCTATAGCTCAATCCGCACAGACCAAGATACACAGCGCCTGTCCGTTCCGACACGCATCGGTGTGCGCCATCCAAAGCTAAGTCAAGTCATCCAAATGATGGAACAAAATATAGAGGAACCGATTTCTCCAGCAGTCTTGGCCAAAGATGTCAGCATGTCCACACGCCAGTTAGAGCGTTTGTTCCGGCGTTATCTGAATAGGTCGCCGAAACGCTATTACATGGAATTGCGCCTGCAAAAGGCGCGTAACCTGTTAATGCAAACGGATATGAGTGTGATCAATGTCGCATTAGCCTGTGGTTTTGCCTCACCCTCACATTTTTCAAAATGCTACCGCGCGCACTACGAAACCACACCATATCGAGAACGGGGCAGTCACGCACAAAGAATTTCGATCTAAACACACTGTTTCGTTCAAAAAATATTCCCTTTTCAAATACAGAAAAGTGAATTTAAACTGTAGACAGGACACTGTCCAAACTTTGGGAGAGAACTATGAAAAAATTACTAATGGCAACAGCGGCTTCTGCTTTGGTTGCGGGCGCTGCGTTTGCAGGTGGCCACGGCGAAGTGAAAATTGGTGTAATCCTGGGCTTTACTGGCCCGATCGAAGCGTTGACACCCGCAATGGCAGATGGCGCTGAGTTCGCGATGACAGAAGTTTCAAGCTCTGGCGCATTTTTGGGCGGCAAAACTGTTGCACCAGTCCGCGCAGACAGCACATGTATTGATGCCGCCGCAGCAACAGCAGCAGCAGAACGTTTGATCACATCTGACGGCGTCTCAGGCATCATGGGCGCAGACTGTTCTGGTGTTACAGGCGCTATCCTTGCAAACGTTGCGTTGGCAAACGGCATGGTCATGATTTCACCATCAGCGACATCACCCGGCCTATCAACAGCAGAAGACAACGGCTTGTTCTTCCGCACAGCGCCATCTGACGCACGTCAGGGTGTCGTCATGGCAGAATCCCTAATGGAAATGGGATCAACAGAAGTTGCCCTAACATACGTTAACAACGACTACGGCAAAGGCTTGGCATCAAGCTTTGAAGATGCGTTCAAATCAATGGGCGGCACAATCACAATCTCAGCTGCGCATGAAGACGAAAAAGCAGACTACTCGGCCGAGGTTGCAGCACTGGCAGCGGCAGGCGGCGACCGTTTGGTTGTAGCAGGCTATAACACCGGTGGCGGCGCGGGCATCATCCGTGCGTCATTGGACAGCGGCGCGTTTGATATGTTCCACCTTCCAGACGGCATGATTGGTGGGTCATTGGAAACAGATTTCGGTGCTGAAATCGACGGCACAACAGGTCAGGCACCCGGCACAGACAGCCCAGGCGCAAGCCAGTTGGTCGACCTAATCGGTGACGCGTTTGACGGATCATCTGTCTTTGTTGCAGAAAGCTATGACGCAGCCGCATTGATCATGTTGGCGATGCAGGCAGCAGGGTCAGACAATCCAGCCGACTACAAAGGCAAAGTCATGGATGTTGCAAACGCACCAGGTGAAAAAATCTATCCAGGTGAATTGGCAAAAGGTTTGGAAATTTTGGCAAACGGTGGCGACATCGACTATGTTGGTGCATCAGCCGTCGAGCTGATCGGACCAGGTGAATCTTCAGGCAGCTATCGTCAAATCGTCTTTGAAGGCGGTAAAATGACAACTGTGAAATACCGCTAATTTCACGCCATATCTTTATTCAGCCCGGGCTAAGGCTCGGGCTGTTTTTGTAAACGAAGACTCAAAAGAAGTTACAGATGATCAAGGTTAAAAACCTTTGGAAAACCTTTGGTGGGTTTCACGCGGTGGACGGTGCCTCGCTTGAAATCGAAAAGGGATCCATAACAGGGCTGATTGGCCCAAATGGTGCGGGCAAAACCACTCTATTCAATGTGGTTGCAGGTGTTCTTGGCCCAACGTCCGGGCGCGTGACCATGGATGGTGAGGATATCACAGGGCTTCCGCCACATGAACTATTTCACAAGGGATTGTTACGCACATTTCAGATTGCGCATGAATTTTCGTCAATGAGTTGTCGCGAAAACCTGATGATGGTGCCCGCTGGACAATCTGGGGAAACACTGTGGAATACATGGTTTGGACGCAAACGCATCGCAGACGAAGAACGCGCATTACGCGCCAAAGCAGATGAAGTTTTAGAGTTTCTCACAATCTCGCATCTGGCTGATCACAAGGCGGGTCAAGTTTCAGGGGGTCAGAAAAAGCTGTTGGAATTAGGCCGCACCATGATGGTCGATGCAAAAATCGTTTTTTTGGACGAGGTCGGCGCAGGCGTGAACCGAACCTTGCTGAATACCATCGGGGATGCCATCACCCGCCTGAACCAAGAACGTGGGTATACCTTTGTCGTGATTGAACACGACATGGATTTCATTGGTCGCCTCTGCGATCCCGTTATTTGTATGGCCGAGGGTAAAGTACTTGCCAAAGGGACATTAGATGAAATCAAGGCCAATGAACAGGTGATCGAGGCCTATTTGGGCACAGGTTTGAAAAACAAAAAGTCACCTGATGCCGCGGCATCAGCATAAGGTACGGAACATAATATGGCAGAGCCATTTTTAATCGGGGATGCAATGACGGGCGGTTATGGCGATGGCCCGGATATTTTGCATTCATGCACGATTGCGGTTGAACCAGGTCAAATCGCTGTAATCGTTGGCCCCAATGGTGCAGGAAAGTCCACTGGGATGAAGGCCGTTTTCGGCATGCTAAACCTGCGCGAAGGATCCGTGCGATTGGACGGCGAAGATATCTCGCACCTGACCCCCCAAGAGCGTGTGGTCAAGGGCATGGGATTTGTGCCGCAAACGCAGAATATCTTTACTTCGATGAGTGTCGAAGAAAATTTGGAAATGGGCGCCTTTATTCGGCGTGAAGACATCCGCGAAACTATGGAACAGGTTTATGATCTGTTTCCAATCCTGCGCGACAAACGCCATCAGGCGGCGGGCGAACTGTCAGGTGGACAACGCCAACAGGTTGCCGTGGGCCGCGCGTTGATGACGAAACCCAAGGTATTGATGCTGGATGAACCCACAGCAGGTGTCAGCCCCATTGTGATGGACGAACTTTTTGATCGCATCATCGAAGTGGCGCGCACGGGCATTCCAATTCTGATGGTGGAACAAAACGCGCGTCAGGCATTGGAAATTGCCG
>Ga0181570_10003046_pt1 | contig 12942 bp, 10 predicted proteins | sample 101ome_18_FD_148667 | JGI IMG/M metagenome (GOLD analysis project Ga0181570, IMG submission 148667) | Coastal salt marsh microbial communities from the Groves Creek Marsh, Skidaway Island, Georgia - 101406AT metaG (spades assembly) | ecosystem: Environmental > Aquatic > Marine > Intertidal zone...
GGATTACGGTGGGTTGGGTGCTCGTAGTGGACGAGCTTGAGGGATTTCAACAGTTGCATGGTTGCCTCCTTATTAGCAAGTGTTCACTAGTATTGTGTGTTCACTTATGCAGATGGACAACCGGTAAGTTGAGAGATTGAGGATTAGGAAAAAGATTTGTTGAACAGGTGTTTTGAGAAGATGGAGTCGTCAATTAACGACTGAATCGTGTTAACACGATTTGTAAAGTTACAATACAAATAGAGATAATGTCATAAGCATGCCATATTTAAGGAAAAATGCCTGAATCTCACCTGCTACATTTTGAAAAAAGATTTTCCTAAATTTTTTTAAAAATTAAAATGCTTATAATATAAAAAATATATTTAAGTTGTGAATTAATATAATTTGATATAACATAATTAAATAATAAAATTCTAGCTATATTTTAATTGATTTATCCAATTAGACCAAAAAATATAAAAATGATTTTGTTGTGCTGATTATTTTAAATAATTTTATACTGAGGCTTTATGAATAAATTAAAAACTTCACTTGGGATATTAGGTCTTTTTGGCCTTATTTTAGTTTGGTTTGCATCATCACTGTATCAAAAGGTGCCAGCTGGATATGTTGGAGTGGCTACTCTTTTTGGAGAGGTACAGGAAGATCCGTATGAGGAAGGACTACATATTCCTGTAAATCCATTCTATGAGTGGTATTTTTATGACGTCAGGCAGAAATCCCACTTAGAAGAAGCTAATGTGCCAAGTCAGGATCAACTCCAAACAAAGATTCAAGTGAGTGTTCAATTTCAATTGAGCAGTCAAAATGCACCTAAAATCTTACAAGAAACTGGGCAGGCTGCTGATGTTCTTCGTGTTCATATTGTTCCAAAATTGAGATCACTTTTGCGAGAGCAAGGAAAAACAATCAAAAGAGCTGAAGACTTTTTTCTAGAAGAAACTCAGCAGAACATGCAAACGTCATTGTTGGAAGGCCTCAAAGATTACTTAATTCCAAAAGGAGTGAATGTAGGAGCAGTCTTGATTCGTGATATTTCACTCCCACCTTTTATCATAAAAGCAATTGAATCTAAGAAAGAAAGGGAACAAGAAGTTGAGAAGCAAAAAGCAGAATTAGAGCGATTTAAAACTGAGCAACAGCAAAAAGTCGCACTAGCAAAAGCAGAAAGTGAAGCTGCAGAAGAGCAAGCTCTGAAAAAGAGGGTACTTGCAGACGCTCAGGCTTATGAAATTGAAAAGATCAATAGTGCTATTGGTAGTAATCCCAATTATGTAAAGCTCCAAGCATTGGAAGCATTGAAGGCTATTTCCAAAGATCCAGCATCCAAAATATATTTTATGGACGGTGACAGCCCATCCCCCCTGCCGCTAATGAATTTTGGCAACGTGCGCTAGTCTGATCTACAGAGTTTCTAGCAATCTTTTTTTCAGAGATTCGGCTCTGAAGCTCTGAAAAACCGACCCAGCAAATAAGGCTGGGTTAGGCGTCTTACACAATAATCGGAAAAATCGAGTTAACACGATTCGCCACCTCGTTCAAACCAGCTGAATCATTACATCTGAGTACAGTCTGCAGTCAGCCACCGCAATTTTCAAAATCGTCTGTCAAAATAAAAAGTGTTTATTTTTGATTTGTCAGTATAGTAGCTATTATCAATCTAAATAATAGTATTGGTGCTGTTGAGTGGCCTGAGGCTTGATGTCGCTCAATCGTTTTAAATTCCGAGCCAATTTGTGAGATGTTTTGTGAATATTTATGTAGGGAACCTGGCTTACAGCGTTACTGAAGAGCGGTTACAATCAGCATTTAGTCGTTTTGGAAAAGTTAGTAAGGCTGCCGTAATTATGGACAGAGTAACGAACCAGTCTAAGGGTTTCGGTTTTGTAGAGATGGACGATTCAAATGAGGGAAAATCAGCGGTTGATGCACTGAATGGCAGTGAAATCAGTGGTCGAGCTTGGAAAGTGAATGAAGCTAAGCCACGAGGCGCATCACGCTGGTAGGATAGATAACAACGTAAAATAATCTTCTCTACAGCTGATTCGAAAAGATGCTGCTGAAGTAGCTTAACTGAGCAGCATCAATATCCTTCCACTTACTTCCTCACTTTTTTCAAACCAGCCGAATCTTCCCATCTTCTTCCCCTCTACAGTCAGCCACTGCATTGGTGAGGCGTATTGCGTCATTCAAATGTTAGTAGGGCTACTCAATTTGGGTGATGCTGGTACGACAGATGTCGGTAATCCTCCAAAATATCACTTATTTCTGGTTTCTGGTGTTTGGGTGGAATATCAGGAAAGGAGAAGGAATGCGGGAGCTTGAGGAGAGGGCAGGACATGTGAGCATTCAGACTACCCAACGCTAAATTGATGTGAATGATGAGCAGCGGAGTTGATATGAGGGTGAATCGTGTTAACATAATGCAACCGGGAAAATTCGTAAACTCTAAAATTAGCTAATAACCGAGGCCCGGCATATTGAATTTGGAGTCGAGTTTCTTACACTTTTGATATAGAGGAGCCAGAATACTTATTGTGTTTGACTAAGAAATTTGAGCTTGTGAAAGATTTAGGAAAAATAATTCAACAAAATTTTCAAAAACCATGTAATGTAATTATAGCTCAGTGCTAGCCTCCCTTAAAGTCTGCTACTAATCACGCCGACAAAAGATAGCTCAGTGTTGACTTTTTCCGAGTCAATGGACTATCAGTTCATTTGATACACTACAGAATAAACTGAAACTTGTAATTGCAAATGTAGTTGCTAGTACATCAATTACAGCAGTGAGAAGAAAAATTTTACTAAAACTAAAGTTTTAATAAAATTTTTCGTACAAAGTATTCTCCTAACCTGTTGATTCAAACAGTAAAGGATAATGTTAAGTAATGTCTCGGTCAAATGAAAAAATACTTAATTGAATATTTCGACATACGTTTAATTTTCAATAATAAGAAGATCTGTAGTGAGTCTGAGCTTGATTAGTTTCGCAGCAGAAATTGAAGTGTGATGTGAACTGATACCAATAATAATTAAAAGATCTTAACATTAGTTTATCACAGGTTATAGAATCTTCTGTTCTAAAACTTATCTGCGGTAGTTCTAGAATTGCAGAGAAAATTTCTATTATTCAAATAATAACAGTAAGCAGATAAAGAGGTTCATAAATTCAAAATAAAGTCGGAATTGTGAGAGATCTCTACGAAAAACATCTAGAATATATATTTTATATTAAAGAGAAAAATATTCTGAATCAGTATATTCAAAACTTCCACATAAAATATAATTAATATTATTGAATTAAGTTGCAGAACTATAAATTTAAAATAATTTAGATGAATATGAAATTAATAAAAATCATTTAAAAAGGATAGATTTTGGAAAATATTTTACCTACTGCAATCATTTATTGTGAAAATAATTTTACTAAAGTAGATGGAAAAACAGCAAATGGGCTCGTCAGGCATTCAAAAAAATTCCGTATTACTTCCGTCATTGATAGTAGTAAAGAAGGTCTCGATAGTGGATTTATTTTAGATAATAAAATAAATCAAATTCCCATATTTAAAAATCTTAGAGAAGCTATTAATAATGAAATTAAAATTCCTGACACAATGATTTATGGGATGGCACCAGCAAATGGAAAATTTTCAATAATTGACAAAAAAATTATATTGCAAGCAATCAAATTTGGTATGAATATCATTAGTGGATTACATGAATACTTATGTGATGACAGTCAAATCATGAAAGCTGCAGAAATCGCGAAAGTAAAACTATTTGATATGAGAAAACCCATTCCTAGTAAAGATATGGAAGTTTTTACTGGTCATGTGGCAGATATATCTGCAATAAGAATTGCAATACTTGGCACTGATTGCGCTATTGGTAAACGAACTACTGCTACAATTCTGGAAGAATCTTTGAATAAACGAGGAATTAAAACTATTCTAATTAACACTGGTCAGACTGGTCTTATACAAGGTGGACGTTACGGTCTTGCACTAGATTCAGTACCGTCACAATTTTGTTGTGGTGAGCTAGAAAAAGTAATCATTCAGGCTTCATTGACAGAAAAACCCCAAGTGATTTTGATAGAAGGCCAGGGCGCTTTGAGTCATCCTGCTTTTTGTACCTCCGCTTTCATCCTGCGTGGTAGTCAGCCACATGCTGTTATTCTTCAGCATTCGCCCAAACGGATTTTTCGATGTGACTTTCCAAATATGCTGATGCCTAACCCAGCAGATGAAATTTCACTAATTGAAAAATTCGTAAATACTAAGGTGATAGGTCTAACATTAAACCATGAGGAAATGACAGATGATGAAATCACAAGAGCAGTTATTGACTATGCCTCACAACTCCAGCTTCCGATTACAGACGCATTAAGATCACCAGTAACAAAATTAGTTGATATGGTATTAGATGCTTTTCCTCAACTAAAAAATCCTTCGTTAGCGGTTCAATCATGAGTACACCGCGCATTGAAATAAATCTAAGTAAGATACAAAAAAATTCTGAATATCTAGTACAGAAACTTAAGAAAAAAGGAATCAGTACAATAGGTGTTACAAAAGCAGTTTGTGGTGATCCTGCAATTGCTTTAGCTATAATTTCTGGTGGCGTGACTGGACTTGCAGATTCTCGTATTGAAAATGTGACTAGAATGCGTGAAGCAGGAATTATCTCGGATATCACAATGATCCGAACACCAATGAAGAGTCAAATTCAGCTGATCGTAGATAGTTGTGATTTTAGTTACAATACCGAAATCAGTGTGATAGAGGCGTTAGCTTGTAATGCACTAAAAAAGAGTAAGATTCATGACATCGTTTTGATGGTAGAAATGGGCGATTTACGCGAAGGAATTATGCCTAATGATCTCGAAGAATATTTTAAAAGAATCGTTCAAATGCCTGGGATTAATATTGCAGGAATTGGTGCTAATTTTGCCTGCTTAAATAAAACTGCTCCCAATCAAAAAAGTATGTCTTTATTTTCCAAAATTATAGACAGATTGAAAAGAAAGTATGAAGCGAATATTAAGATTATATCTGGTGGTAATTCTGCTAGTTTGCCCTGGGTTTTTTCCAACAATAATTTAAATCAAATTAATGAGTTGAGATTAGGTGAATCAATTTTACTTGGAAGTGATCCAATCTCTGGCAATCCGGTCCAAGGGCTCTATACTGATGCATTTACACTGATATCAGAAGTAATTGAAAGTAAAAAGAAACCTGAATTTATAAAAACATCATCAGCTAAAACTAATTCAACTCATTTTAAGGAAAATGATCAAGTAATTCTTGCAATTGGAAACCAAGATACTGATGCCAATTCACTTGTTTTTCCTAATGGCTTTACTTTCGTAGGAGCGACAAGTGATCATTTAGTTTTAAATACTTCTAATTTAAAAGTAAAGATTGGTGCTGAGTGCCGAATGAAAATGAATTATAATTCATTGATGAAAATAATGAATTCCCCGACTGTGGAAAAGAAATATCTGTAAAGTAATATTAATTGGTTTAAGCATTCAAAATCTGCGATTATTATAATTATAAATAATTGATAAAAAATTTTATTTAGACCTCTATTCAACTAAATATTTTAATATCTTTATTCTACTTTAAATCTTTCCTTTCTATTTGTGCATTGAATCTTATTCTTCCTGAGCTAGTTATTATCTAAAGATAAATTATATTAAGGCGTCATCTGAGCTGGTAAGAAGTAAATCGTGTTAACACGATTCACCACAGTTTGAACTAAGCGAATCGTTCCATCAGAACCCACTCGATATTTAGCCACTGCATTGGTAAGGCGTATTGCGTCATTCAAATGTTAGTAGGACTACTCAATTTGGGTGATGCTGGTACGACACATGTGGGTAATCCTCCAAAATATCACTTATTTCTGGTTCTGGTGTTTGGAGGAATCGCATAAGTGAGCAGCAAGAAGGAAGGGTATGCAAGTGTAGCTGGCAGATCTGAGTACGCAGACTAGGGCAGCTTCTGTTGATTTGATGGGATTGCCAGAATCTGGCGCAGTGGTGGGTTGAGATTGAGTGAATCGTGTTAACACGATTTATAGACGCTAGATGGCTTCAATAGTTCCATCCTCACGTCGCCTGAAGTCAGCGACAGCATTGGTAAGGCGGATTTCATCGTTGAGATGGTAATAGGTCCTTTCTATCTGTGCCACGCTTGTCCCGCACATATCAGCAACTTGTCTGTAGCTCAGGCCACTCATAATCCTCTGTGTTATCATAAAGTGCCGTAAACTATATGGGACAATATCACGCTCATTTAAATCTGGTATTCCTGCTAGTTCAACCATTTTTTTGAAATGGTAGAGTAGCTGGCGTTTAGTAATTGGCTTCTCACCATCCACGCTAAAGATGAGACCGTTTTTATTTGCGTGTCCAGCAATCTCCTTCCATCTTTCGAAATAATGCCCATTGCGACACAAGAAAATTCTGCTTGTCCTTACCTTACTAGTTTCAGCACGAACATGAATGCGAGCTAGCCTGACAGGCTCACCTGTTTTGTCTTTGTGTGCTTCAACCTTTACATCACTCCATTTCAGTTGCATTTGCTCACCGACTCTCAATCCACTATTTGAAGCAATCAGTACATAGTGTTGGACTAGTTTTCTCAGAAGTATCTCTGATTCATCGTTCTTATTGTTCTTTTTTGCACAATATGAACGCATCGCACGAGTCAGCCTTTCATATTCTTCATTTGTTAGTGTTGCTCTGCGTATTGCTTCGTTGCCTCTGTCAATGCGTGGTAATTTTTTAAAGTCAAAACTGTCAATATGAGTCTCTCCCTTTTTATTCAGCCACCTTACACACGCATTGATAGTACTCTGCTCATGCTGCACAGTTAAATTTTTGACAGTACCTCTAGTTTTCTTGTTGCGATACTGGAAATAGTCTTCACAGTCTGTCCTTTCCAACTCTTTCAGTTTGCTGTCTTTCCCAATAAAATCTAACCAATGCTTCAGCTGACTGCGTATGGTGACGTACCTATCACGTACTATTAGTCCTAGTTCTACATCAACGTTCCTTGCTTCCAAGTACTTCTGAACCCCTTCTTTGACAGTAAGACTGAAATAGGTTTTACCCTGTTGTTGGTTAGAAAAGATTTCCAAGTACATCTGCCGCGCTCTTTCTACAGCAGTTGCCTCACTGCGTGTGCGTAAACTCTTACGTGCATACTTGCCTTCTCGCTCCAACCACATACGAAATTGCCAATAGTCTCCACGCTTGTAGATACAGGCGTCATCAAAAATTGGTATTTCATTTTCTTTAAAATCTCGTTTCTTCAGTGGCATCTGTCCTCCAATGCGTTACCGTTCCAATTAGTAGTCACGCAAGTGTGCTACTTTCTGTGTAACTGTACGAGAAAAAGCCAATAAGAACAATGGATTTTTGTTTTGAGTGAAAGTTATGTGTAAATTAAAAATTAAATAAAATCAGTTATTTAATTTAAAATAACTACTCCCACCCAAACGTAGCAGGAGGCTTGTGAGTGATATCGAAGAAGACGGAGTCAATGCCATCTAGCGCGTAGAGTTGAGGCAACAGTTCATGGAGAACCTGCCAGTCCACAGGAGCGAAGCGCGCAGTCATCACATCTTCAGAGATAACGGGACGTAGCACGATGCTATCTTGGTGACCATCCTGAGAAATCGGTAACAGGATCACCAGCAATTGAAAGATACGCCCCAGCCAGCCATGATTGGCGAAGGTTTCACTGACGTGAGCCTCAGCAGCACGTAGCAAGTCCAGACGAGGCTTGTCGCAGAAAGCACGGCGGGCATGCCAGTTGGGTAGCTGCTCTGTTGGCTGAAGAGGAAGATAGGCCACGACCCGATTGATCGCACGTACTTGATTGGTCAGTCGAATCGAAGTGTTCTCAAGCCACTCCCAGTCTGTTGGGCCGAGCAGTACAGCCGGCTCTGTGTAGGTTCGTTGATCTCCCTGTACACCTACGCTGCGTACTGGCAGTAGAGAAGCCTGAGTGGGTGGTAGATACTGGTGCAGTGTGTCCAGTGTTTTTTTGTGTTCGGGTTGCAGGATTGTATCTTCACGGGAACAGAGGACGTTGATTGAAAGACCCGGCCCAGGAAACGGATGGCGCCAGACGATTTCTTTGGGCAGACCCAGCAGGTCCCCGACGCGTCGCACCTCATCCTTGTAGAGTTCTTTAAGTGGCTCAACAACTTGACCCTTGGCAATCAAATCCTGGATTGCATCGACTCGATTATGATGAGACTTGATCACCTTGGCGTGTTCGGTGCCTCCAGATTCGATGATGTCTGGATAGAGTGTGCCCTGCCCGAGCAGCCACTCACCCGGGTTCAATTTTAATTCTTCCAGTAGTTTTTCCCGTACTGCCAAAAAGGTGTTGCCAACCTGGTGTCGTTTCCGTTGTGGATCTACTTCACCGGCGATTGCCTCCAGAAAAGCCTCGCTGTAGTCTCTGCCAACCACATTGTCATAACCGAGCTGTTCGTAGCGTTGGAGAATTTGCTCAGCCTCATTCAGACGTAGAAAGCCATTATCGATGAAGAGTCCTAGCACCCTTTCCTTGCTTAGGGCTTCGTTTAACAAAGCAAAGGCAACCGAAGAGTCCACGCCACCACTGAGGAACATCAGCACATTGTGCTCACCAACTTGCTGTTGAAGCTCATTCTTTGTCTGCTCAATGAAGCGTTCCATGCTCCAGCTAGGGTGTGCCTTGCAGAGTTCCACGAAATTGCTGAGAATCTGAGTGCCTGCCAGTGTGTCAGTGACTTCTGGATGAAACTGCAGGGAAAACAGCGGACGTTCCTGGTGCTGCAGAGCAGCCAGGCTCCCTGCAATGGTTTCACCGATCACCTGGAAACCCTGTGGAAGCTCTGTGACGCTATCCTGGTGGCTCATCCAGACTTGGGAGTTGTCGGTAACGTCTTTCCATAGGGGAGAAGGGTTCAGTTGACGCAAAGAAGCTTTGCCGAACTCTCCCTGTCCCGTGTTGGCTACACTTCCACCGAAATGTTTGGCCATCAGTTGGTGGCCGTAGCAGAGGCCAAGAATGGGCTGAGAGAGGTTGAGGATTTCTGGATTGAAGGCAGGCACGTCCTCAGCAAAGACAGAAGCAGGTCCTCCAGAAAGGATGATGCCCTTGGCAGCCTCAAGGCGGTCTGTGTCAATAGAGGGTGGAAAGATTTCGGTATAGACTCCGAGGTGCCGGATTCGCTTGGCAATCAGGTGGGCGTACTGGCTTCCAAAATCAAGAACTGCCAGAAAGTCGTCATTGGGCATTTGCCTTTCCTCGTTAAGCAGGATATAAGTTCACGTCTTGTTGATAACCGTTAGGAGGAGAATCTCATGTTTGGCATCGGTCTGCCAGAATTAGTCATCATTGTCGTGATTGCGCTGATCTTCATTGGACCCAAGCAGCTTCCGGGAGTCATGCGCTCCGTGGGCAAGGGGCTCGTTGAACTCAAACGGGCTACCAACGATATTCGTCACACCGTACAGAGCGAGATGGATAACATTGAGCGGGATCTCGAGGTGAAGGATATCAAGAAAGACTTTGAGAATAACTTCGGTGGAGTGGCCAACAAGTTCGGTTCATTGAAGCTCTCTCAGATGAGCACCGGAGACAAGCTGGAAGCAGTGGCAAATGCGTTTGAGAAGGGACAGGAAGATTTGGCTGCACGCAAGGAAAATGTAGCGGCTGCTGAAGCCAAGGAAGCTGAATCAACCGCTACCGCGAGCACAACAGATTCTACTGTTGGCAAAACGAACGGAACTGCCACAACTTAATAGAGCTATCAGGAATCCCCGCTTGTGGGGGGCTTTGTATCCGTGGACAGCGCGATCTGTGGCACACCGTTGTGAGTCATTGTTTCCATCGGAAGGCTCACTTCCAACCCAACGACCTGGTCTTCTTCCCGGCGTAAGCTGATCCTTCCTCCATGGGCGTAGATAATTTTGCGCCCGATCAATAACTCTGGACTCCCATCCGCTTCACTCATTCGCTGCGCCAGATAATCTCCCCAGTTTTTTGCCTTCGATAAGTTGGAGCCGGAATCGATCTTAACAGTAATCTGGATACGAGCATCTCGTTGCTGGCGTGGATTAGAGGTTTGCAGGAGCAACTGGAGCGGTTCCGTATTTGCTTGGCGTCGTACTTCCTGAAGCATGGCCAGCAGGGCTCGCCGGAATCCTGCTGGGTCCAGGCGCATCTCATCGGGAAGCCGAGTCGAAGCAAAGAGCCGCAGTGGGTGTCGACTCTGCTGCGTGTGTTGCCGGGCAACTCCCCGAAAGAATTTCAACAGATTGACTGCTCTGCGTTCAGGTTGATAGTCCTGATGGATCTCTTCCAGTTCCTGTTGCTGGGTATCAGTGTCATCCAGCATTTGCTTGGCCAGCTGACGGCAGTGCTCCAGGGCTTTGCGAACCTCTGGGTCAGGAATTCTCTCCAGCAGTTGACCGACTTGCTCCTCCAACTGAGAGGCTGGTTTACGCAAAGCAGAAAGGGTCTGTGGTAGAGATCGAGCATGGTAATTGACCGTTGCTCGTTCGGCCTGAAGATCTTGTAGTTGAGCTTCCTGCTTGGCCAGTTGGGCCCGTAATTGTCGTGGGCTAGGGCCATTCGCTTGTTGACGTTGGCTTTCGTAATTAACCAGTTGCTGTCGCAGTGAGTTCAGCTTCTGATTCAACTCGTGGATGATCAGATCTGACTCGTCTGGCAGGGTCTGCGTAGACGCTTCGACTTGTAAAGCAAGCTGGGATCGAGGTATAACTTTGTTTTCTGTACTCTTTTTCGTCTGCACCAGCGATGCCCGTTCTGAGGTCATGACCTCTCCTGTTGCTGCTTAACTGACAACGTATTGCTATCCGTAATGAATTGCGCATGAGTCTCATACCTGCTGCCCCAACCCTTGGTTCGCTCTTTGTTCAGAGTTGGCAGATTTATCGCGCGCATCTCTTTCCTTTGTTGGGACTGACCCTGGTGTTACTGGTTCCAGCGCTACTGCTCAGCCTGAGCGGAGTAGATCAGGGAGAGAGCGTGGTCTTTTTCCTGCTGATGAGACTGTTGGAAGCAGGAGCAACCCTGGGACTGCTCTCCCTACTGTTCACGGGCGTTTTTCCCACTGGGAAGATTTTACGCCGTTTGGGCAGTCGCGCTGTCTTGCGACCTCTGCATGTCGGGATCCTACAGTACTTGCTGACAATCCTCGGATTCTATGGATTGATGGCACCGACACCGTTGAACGTTGTATTGGTGACGCTCTGGCTGAGTAGTTTTGTTTTTCTGACCATTGCTCAACCAGTCTGTGTGGTTGAAGAGCTACGGGGACTTCCTGCCTTGGTGCGTAGCTTTCAACTGACTCGTAACCGGTTGAAACGAGCTTTTGGTGTCGTTGTTGTCGCCATGATCCTGCAGTTATTGCTCTTTATCGTGTTGCTCCAACTGTTCCTGCCGGAAATCAATTTCAGTGCCTTGTTGCAAACAGATCCAATGGCAGCGGACGGAGAAGACCTCGTCAAGTTGTTGGGAAGTGCAGAAACCCAGGCTGCCTTGCGCTGGACACAGTACCTGACTGCATTGATTTTCTATCCCTATGCTTCAATTCTAACCGTTCTGCTATACTTTGATTTGGCCCGAGATGAGGCGGTTTGTAGTCAGGACCGCTTACAAGCCTTGGCAGTCCATCACTTTGAAATTCCTGCGGAATATTTTGAAGATCCGGAGAAGGGAGCAGAGGAGACCACTGACAAGGTGACGATTCGTGAGATCGGAACGGAAGACAAACAGTGAAGATTCATTCAGCAGAATTTCTTACCAGCGCAGCACAGCCCAAGCAATTCCCACATCCAAGCCTTCCAGAAATTGCCTTTGCTGGAAAATCCAACGTGGGCAAATCCACGTTGATCAATTCGTTGCTGCAGCGCAACCAACTGGTCAAGACCAGCTCTACGCCAGGTAAGACCCAGTTGATCAACTTTTTCTGTATTAATGAGCTGTTTCATCTGGTCGATCTACCTGGCTATGGCTACGCGAAGGTGCCCGAAGCAGTGCGTCGTGGTTGGCAGGCAACGATTGAAGCCTATCTTGGGGAGCGCTCCACTCTTCGAGGTGTCGTACTAATCGTGGATGTCCGCCACAAACCAGGAGAGCATGACCGCCAGATGAAGACATGGCTGGATCACTACCAGCGGCCCGTCCTAGTTGTGGCCAACAAGATGGATAAGCTCAAGCGGAGCCAGTACCGCAGTCATCTTCAGCAAGTTCGAACTACTCTCCAGTTGGAGCAGGACCCCCTGCCACATTCCTCCCTAGACAAGTCTGGGCGTGAACCTATCTGGTCTGCGCTCCGCCAATGGCTTTGAATCAGTACATTCCTATCAGTTCTTCCTGAAAGCGTTCCTCGACGCGATTGCGCTTCAACTTCAGGGTTGGGGTGATCAGGTTGTTGTCGACGGTCCACTCTTCAGTCAGTAGATGGAAGCGCTTGGGCCGCTCATAGTCCTGAAAGTCTGCTGCATATTTGCGGAGTTCCTGCTTGTAGAGCTTGAGGATCTCTTCATCCTTGAGCCAGTCTTCCAGTGTGCCAGCGATGTTGTTGCGGGACGCATGGGTTTTCAGGGCATCGACTTCAACCACGATTAGCGCGACGTTGTAGAGTTTCTGGAAGCCGTAGATCATCACCTGATTAATGAATGGGCTCAGCTTGAGTGCTTCCTCCATTAGAGCTGGGACACAGTACTTACCGTTTTCCAGCTTGTAGATCTCTTTGACTCGCCCAGTGATCCGAAGGAATCCATCCTCGTCAATATTGCCCACATCTCCAGTGCGAAAGCCTCCTTCCGGTGTGAACACACTGGCGGTTTCTTCTGGTAGATTATGGTAGCCCAGCATCAGGGTTGGGCCATGGATAATG
>Ga0181570_10003064_pt1 | contig 12896 bp, 12 predicted proteins | sample 101ome_18_FD_148667 | JGI IMG/M metagenome (GOLD analysis project Ga0181570, IMG submission 148667) | Coastal salt marsh microbial communities from the Groves Creek Marsh, Skidaway Island, Georgia - 101406AT metaG (spades assembly) | ecosystem: Environmental > Aquatic > Marine > Intertidal zone...
GTATGTCCCCAGCGTCGAGCTGGTTCGCATGTGTAGCTCGGGGACCGAAGCGACCATGAGCGCCCTGCGACTCGCCCGCGGAGCCACCGGACGGGACAAAATCATTAAATTCGAAGGCTGCTACCACGGCCACTCGGATTCACTCCTGATCAAAGCAGGATCCGGTGCCTTGACCTTTGGCGTGCCCAGTTCCCCGGGGGTGCCCGAGGTGTTAGCCCAACATACGATCACCCTACCCTATAACGACACCGCTGCGCTCGAGCAAGCTTTTGCGGAAATAGGGGACGAGCTCGCCTGCGTGATTATCGAGCCGGTGACCGGCAACATGAATTGCATCCTCCCTGAGCCGGGCTTTCTCGAAACCCTGCGGTCACTCTGCACAAAACATGGGGCCGTGCTTATTTTTGATGAAGTGATGACCGGTTTTCGCTTTGGCACTCAGTGCGCCCAGGGCTGGCTGGGCATTACCCCCGACCTCACCTGCTTCGGCAAGGTCATCGGTGGCGGTATGCCGGTTGGCGCCTTTGGCGGCCGACGGGACATCATGGAGCATATCTCACCCCTGGGGCCGGTTTATCAGGCGGGCACTCTCTCAGGTAACCCGGTGGCCATGGCCGCAGGTCTCACCTGCCTGACCATCGTAGGCCGCGAGGGTTTCTACGATGAGCCCTTCCGGCATACCACGATGCTGGTGGATGGGATGCAAGCGGCGGCGGATAAAGCAGGCATCCCGTTTACCACGAACCACGCAGGAACCATGTTTGGTGGTTTCTTTACCGAGGACGCAAAAGTCACCAACTACCACCAGGTGATCAACAGCGATACCGAACGTTTTAGCCAGTTCTTCCACCGCATGCTTGAGGGTGGCGTCTACCTTGCGCCGGCCTCCTTCGAGGCGGGCTTCATGTCGAGCGCCCATACCGACGCCGATATCGAAGCCACCATCGACGCCGCTGCCCATGCCTTCGCTGCGTTGTAGCGCGCAACGTTTAGAAAGACGTAACGTCTTGTAAGGAGAGCACCATGAGTACACCTCGAGGACCCTTCCCCACGACCCGCATGCGTCGATTGCGGGCGAAAGCGTTTTCCCGCGCCTTGGTATCTGAAAACGCCCTATCTCCGGCGGATCTTATTTACCCGGTCTTTGTATTGGAAGGATCGGGACAGCGTGAAACCGTCGCCTCTATGCCGGGTATCGAGCGGCTCTCTATCGATCTGTTAATCGAGCAAGCCAAAGAGGCGGTAGATCTCGGGGTGCCCGCATTTGCTCTCTTTCCAGTGGTCGGTCAAGAGCATAAATCGCTTCTCGCCGAGGCGGCCTATTCCCCCGATGGTCTGGTGCAGCGCACCGTCGCGGCGCTCAAAGCCGCGGTGCCCGATCTCGGTGTCATGACCGACGTCGCGCTGGACCCCTACACCACCCACGGCCAGGACGGCATAATCGACGACAGCGGCTATGTATTGAATGACGTCACCACGGAGACGCTGGTGAAGCAGGCGCTGTCCCACGCCGAGGCCGGAGCCGACTGCGTCGCACCTTCGGACATGATGGATGGCCGGATCGGTGCCATTCGAAGCGCGCTGGAGGCTGCCGGCCACATCAACACCCTGATCATGGCCTACGCAGCCAAGTACGCCTCGAGCTACTACGGGCCTTTCAGGGATGCGGTGGGCTCTGCCGGCAATCTCAAAGGCGGAGACAAAAAAACCTACCAGATGGACCCGGCCAACATTGACGAGGCGGTTCATGAATGCGCGCTTGATCTTCAAGAGGGCGCCGACATGATCATGGTGAAACCCGGTATGCCCTACTTGGACGTCGTTCGCCGGGTAAAGGACGTCTTGCAGGCACCGACCTTCGCCTATCAGGTTAGCGGTGAATACGCCATGCATCAGGCGGCCTTTGCCAACGGGTGGTTAGATGAGGAAGCCGTCATGATGGAATCCCTGCTCGCTTTCAAACGCGCCGGGGCCGACGGGATTCTGACCTACTTCGCCTTGGCTGCTGCCAGAGTGCTCAATCGCTAGCACCCCGTGGCGGGTTTCCTCTCACCAAGCGGGCAGACTGACTTTTTGCAGCAGACGCCTCGGCAGACCAACCCTCTGCAAGAGAGCCCTCGGGGGCGCCGTTGTCTCTGCAGGGTATTGGGGCTCCTCGCGGGCCTTATCCTCGTAGCACCCTCAATTGATGTTGTCGCCAGCGAGGCTCCGGAATCCTGCCAGTGTTTGTGGCAAGGAAGCTTCACCGAGGTGGCACCTACATCGGATCTTGTGATCGTGGGTGAAGTGGCCGCCGTACGGGGCAATGCGGTGGACGTAACCGTCGAACAAGTCCCGCTCGGGCCGGATTGGCTTACTACCATCCGGGTATGGACCAAGACCGGGGATTACTGTCGGCCGCCACCCGAGAGCTTTCCCCCGGGAAGCCGCTGGATGCTGGCGCTTGAAAAAATCTCCGCCCTGCCTGAGGGAGGGTTTGATCCCTCAACCCCCAATCAAAGTTTTGGTCGGGTCGGAGACTACGCTTTATCCGCCTGCGGCGGTTATTTTTTAGCCGTTAATGGCAACACCGCCACCGGCAATCTCATCCCCGGCATGCCGCGCTGGGCCTACGCACCAAAGATGACCCCCGTGTTACTTGACCTCATTGTCGATCACCTCGACGGTGCGCTGTCGATTGATGGGCTGCGCGAAGCCACCGAGGAAGACCCCGCGGCGCGGGAGCTACTTTTGGATACCAAAAGTTTTCTTCGGGGGCAGGACCCTTATCTGGAGGACTAGTGGGCGCTCAGGGGCCCGGCACAATGTCGAGCAGCTCGTCAATCATCATGAGCGACAAACCCCAGATTTGATTGTCATCGTAATAATAGGCGTCGGATTCGATTGACTCACCGCGCCATTCCCACTTGAGTGCCTGTCGATTATCGGGCTCCTGAAAAAAACCGAGGGGCACCCATACCACATCGTCCACCTCATGATTCAGACTGAGCGTGGGCACCTCGTCTAGCCAATACACAAACGGCGCGATGAGCATTTCGGGGCGATCAGGCCGCCACCCGGTGTTGACATCACTGAGCTCACACAACAAGGAGCCATGCTTCCAGAGGTCGAGGCCGATTTCTTCGTGGGTCTCACGGGCTGCACAGGCCTGGGAGCTACTATCCTCAGGATCGCGCCGACCGCCGGGGAAACCCATATGGCCTGACCAGGGATCCCCCTCTCGCACCGCCCGGCGAATCATCAGCATCTCGACCCCCTGCTTCCCGGCACTCAGAACAATGGCTACCGCCGCTTTGCGCTCGGGGGTGCCGTGGGCGCTCGCCGGCCGTTCAAAGTCTTGCAACGTTTGTATGAGGTGATCGATTGACACCCGGAAGAACCCCTTAGACCCTGAACACCGCGTTCACATCCAATGAACTATCACTGTAAGCTTGCCAGTCTACACGGCATGGAACACGGGATCATCATGTCACCAACCCCTTCTGACTCAGCCGTCTCGCTGCGGCGCGCGAGTAAAGACGACAGACCACTCCTGCTCACTCTCATTGAAGAGTTTTGCCGGGTCGATCAACACGTGTTTGATGCGCAGCGCGTCTCAACGGCGCTGGGCCCGTTGTTGGAAAACGACAACCTCGGTGTTGTTTACCTCGTTGAGACCGAGTGGACCGGCGCGCCTACCAGCACAAGCATTCGAGAAACCGTCGGTGGGTACGTAATCATCACCTGGGGATACAGTATTGAATCGGGGGGACGCGAAGGGTTGATTGATGAAATCTATCTGAGACAGCCCGGTCAGGGGCTTGGCAGCGCGCTGTTTCCGTTGCTGCTAGAAGCCCTTGCGCCCTTCGAACTCAAGGTCATGTTTCTGGAAACCGAGCGCAGTAACGACAGGGCCCGGCGGTTTTATCAACGTCACGGTTTTGTTGAGGATGACTCGATCTGGATGTCGCGGGGTATTAGTGCCGCTTAACCGTCAAGTCAGGGCGCAGTGCTTTCGGGTATCATCGACACATTCCAATCAACAATGACAGGACTCTCCGCGTGAAGAAATACGCCGCGTATGCCATTGGTGCCGCCCTGGTGGACACCGAGATTCAAGTAAGCGATACCGAGCTCGGTGACATGAAGGTTGAAAAGGGCATGATGACCCTGGTCGATGAGGCGCGACAGGCAGAATTACTCAGCCACCTGGAAGGTCATTTGATCCGCGCAAGTCACGCCTCGGGGGGCAGTGCCGGCAACAGCATGATCGCCACCGCACTCTTTGGCGCCCCCACTTTTATGAGCTGCAAAGTCGCCGAAGACGCCGACGGGGATATTTATCTCGCTGATCTGGAAGCCTCGGGCGTGGCCCATTGCCTCGCGGATAATCGTGGCGCCGGCACCACAGGCAAATGCCTGGTGCTCATAACGCCCGACGCCGAGCGCAGTATGAACACATTTCTCGGCGTCTCCGAGACCCTGTCGGTCAATGAAGTTGATGACAGCGCCATTATTGAATCCGAGTGGGTTTACCTCGAGGGCTATTTGGTCAGTTCACCTACCGGACTTGCGGCAGCGCTACACACCCGCGCAGTCGCGGAGGCAAACGGCGTTAAGACTTCGGTCAGCTTCTCCGACCCGGGCATGGTCCAGTTTTTCAGGGATAACATGAAGCAACTGGTCGGTGAGCAGGTTGATTTGGTGTTCTGTAACGAAGCCGAGGCGCTGGAGTGGGCGGAGGCCGACAATTTGGCCGATGCCGCAGAAATCATCAAACAGGTGGCGCGCAGCTTTGTCATTACCCGCGGGGCCGATGGCGTTATCGCCTTTGATGGTGAAACCACCGTCGAGGTGCCAGCGCATAAAGTCGACGCGGTTAACACCAACGGCGCTGGCGATATGTTCGCAGGCGCCTTTCTGTATGGGCTCGCGCGCGGTGAAAATTATGAACGCGCGGCCCAATTTGCGGTACGCGCTGCCGGTGAAGTAGTAAAATACTTCGGTCCCCGTTTGAAGCCCGAGGAATACCGGGCGCTTCGGCATTCATTTTTTGGTGACTAACCCGCGGCCACCATAACAACAGGTAATCGATGATGAGCTCCGAACACGAGATAAAACCCACCGTCAAAACAGATCCGTTGTACCAAATGTTGCGCCATGAAGACGTTGATGCCTTCAACGAAAATCGCGACAGCATGGATACCAGTCACCTCAGAAGCGGAGACTATCGGGGACGGGATCTGCGCAAGATGAACGCGCGCGGCCTCAACTTTGCTGATGCCTATTTTCGTAACGCCGATCTATCGGGCATCGACTTCAGGGAAACCAACCTCGAAGGGGCCAGCTTGATGGATGCCAAGGTCTCCGGCGTCTATTTCCCCGCCGAGTTGAGCCCGGAAGAAATACGACTGTCTCTCGATCACGGCACGCGGCTTCGGTATCGCACCGGCGACTAACGACCATGGTCTTTCGCAACCGGTCTCGATGCTTGCATTCTTTGGTGTTCACCCTGCTGGTGTTTGCCGGCGGATTGGGCAATGCCCTGACCGCACAGGGTCAAGGACTCAGCTCGCTGGTGCAGGAAGCCAATGCGTTTCTTCCCGTCGAAGAGGCTTACCATCTTGAGGTCGAACAAATCGATGCCACCCAGATCCGACTCTACTGGCAAATTGAACAGGCGTACTACCTCTATCAGCACCGGTTCAAGGTTGCGTTAGCCGATGAGCAGGGTGCGATTGCCACCGAGCTGAGCTATTCGCCGGCGCTGGCAAAAACAGACGAATTCTTTGGCGACGTTGAGGTCTACTACGACTATGCGGATTTACGCCTCACCACCGAGCGTTCTTTCGGGGTAGCGCGGCTTGCCGTAACCTCCCAGGGCTGTGCCGACGCCGGTCTTTGCTACCCGCCACACACCGAGATCTTCAGCCTCGATGGAACAACGGGCGTCGTAAGCCGCGGTGGGCCCGATCTATCTGGCGACGCGACTGCCGCCTTGGCCGCCGATAAATCCGAACCAAGTGCTGACCCGATAGCTAACATGTCCTTCGCCAGCGCACTGTTATTCGCCTTTTTAGGCGGACTCATTTTGAACGCGATGCCCTGCGTGTTCCCCATCCTGTCACTCAAAGTCTTGAGCTTTGCGACCGGCGATCCTGCCTCACATCACCGTCACGCCTGGTGGTACCTGACGGGGGTTGTCGCGAGCTTTGTCACCAGCGCGATAGCGCTCATCAGCCTGCAGTCACTGGGGCAGTTCATTGGCTGGGGTTTCCAACTGCAATCTACCGGTTTTGTCATTGCGCTCGCCTATTTGTTTACCGCTATGGGTTTAGGGTTATCCGGTGTCGTACAGCTTGGCTCCGGTTTCATGAATCTGGGCAACGCACTCACCGGCGGGCAGGGGTATCGCAGTAGCTTCTTCACCGGCGTGTTAGCCGTGGTGGTCGCGAGTCCGTGTACCGCGCCTTTTATGGGCAGCGCACTGGGCTTCGCGCTAACCCAGCCAGCTGGCACCGCCCTGTTCGTTTTCGTCGCGCTGGGGCTGGGCATGGCCGCGCCCATGGTGCTACTCAGTTACAGCCGGGCGGCGCGCCAGCTGCTGCCCAAACCGGGGCCGTGGATGGAGACCCTGAAAGAAGTCCTCGCTTTTCCCCTCTATGCCACGGCGGTTTGGCTGCTCTGGGTTGCGGGTAATCAAAGCGGTGTAGACACCATGGCCGCAGCTCTGGGCGGTCTGGTGCTACTGGCGCTGGGACTGTGGTTGTATCGCGGCTCATGGCGTCGAAAAAGCCTCGCACTTGTGAGCCTGGTGCTGGCTATTCTGTTGGGGACGGTGCGAGGAGAGGGCTCTGCCGGGGACGCCAGCCTTCGCGAAGGTACCGTCGCTTGGTCACCCACCGCCTTGGAACAACTTCGCAATGACGGTATTCCGGTATTTGTGGACGTCACGGCGGATTGGTGTATTACGTGTAAGGCCAACGAACAAGCCGTGTTGTTCACCGACTCCATGACCGCGCTGTTCAAAGATCATGGCGTGGTCTACATGATTGCCGACTGGACCGATTACGATGACGCGATTGGTGCCTTAGTGAGAAGCCATCGCCGCAACGGGATTCCGCTCTACGTCATGTACCCGGCGACTGGCGAGGGAGAGCCGTTTATTCTGCCCCAGCTACTGACCACAGCCGTGATGACGGAAGCTCTCGAGAAAGTCAGTACCGCGTCGCGTGGCTAGCCCGCTGCAGACGCCGAACACAGTCATTAACTATTCAGAAGGACTTATTCCATGCGACCTAGCCGACTTGCCACCCACCCGCACCTGATCCTGGCGACGCTGGTTCTCCTTGGCGGCAACGCGCTGCCCGCCACAGCAGAATTAGCGTTACAGGATTTTTGGATCCGGGCCATGCCGCCGGGTCAATCCATGACCGCGGCCTACGGGAAAATCACGAATACCGGGGACTCCCCGGAAGATATTAGCGGCGCGAGTCTCCCCTTCGCGCAACGCATCGAGTTTCATGAGTCGGTGGAGCGCGATGGCGCCATGCAAATGCAGCCGCTCGCCGACCTCAGTCTGGCCCCCGGCCAAACGCTTACGCTGATGCCCGGTGGCGCGCATATGATGGTGATGGGTGTGGCCGACATGCCCAAAGAGGGCGAACGCTTCGACTTGTGTGTAGACTCAACCGCAGGACAACAGTGCAGCAGCGCGCCGGTCATGAAGCAGGGACCGATGCCTGACCACAGTCATCACGCGCACTGAGCAAGCAAGGAGCGCTTAATCGTGACTTTTGAGGACAACCCAGCCCAAGACAAAAAAAGCGCGGGAATAGCAGGGCGTTTTATGCAGCAGCTCAAGGACACCCTGCCGCTATCGGGCATTGGTGAAAATGGTTTTCCGACCAAAACGGTGTTGGGCACCCTGGGGGCGCTGACCCTTGTTATCAGCGGCCTTGGCATGTGGTGGAGCGTGGCGCCCGATCCTTTTGATGTCAGATCGCAGGCGGAGACGCAATCCGCACGAAAAAGCCAGCCCGTTGTCAAAGGAACCACGACCACAGCCGCCCTGATTGGTGTAATCGATACCTTGCTTTCAAAACCCGGCGGTTACCTGCACAACGATTTGTTTCCACCCGGGGTTTTTCTCGACAACATGCCCAACTGGGAATACGGCGCCCTAATCCAGTCCCGGGATCTGGCAAGGGCCCTGCGCGAGGTATTGAGCCGATCGCAGTCCCAGTCCAAAGAGGACGTCGATCTCACCCTGGCTGAACCCCGCATCAACTTTCAATCCAACAGTTGGGTGCTGCCCTCCTCCGAGCGCGAATATAAAGCGGCGCTTCGCTATCTGGAGGCTTACCTCGATCGGCTACCCCTGAAAACCGAGACCGGCGCGCAGTTTTACGCTCGCGCGGATAACTTGAGCTACTGGCTCAGCATGATTGAGAAGCGCTTGGGCAGTCTGTCCCAGCGCCTGTCGGCAAGCGTCGGTCAGCGGCGCATTAACACGGATCTCGCGGGAGACCCCGCCGCTTTGGCATCAACAGAGGATGCACTGGAAATTAATGTTCAAACGCCTTGGCGAGAGATCGACGACGTGTTCTATGAGAGTCGCGGCGCGGCCTGGGCGCTCATTCACTTTCTAAAAGCCGCTGAGGTGGATTTTGCCGAAGTGCTCGACAAGAAAAACGCGCGCATCAGCCTGCAGCAAATCATTCGGGAACTCGAGGCAACGCAACACACGCTGTGGAGCCCCATTATTCTCAATGGCTCGGGGTTTGGCTTATGGGCTAACCACTCGCTGGTCATGGCCAACTACATCTCCCGTGCCAACGCAGCGCTCATTGACCTTCGGGAGCTGCTTGCTCAGGGCTGATTTTTGATTCCCTTCGGTTTAAAACCGGGGGGATTGCGAGTCAAATCAACGAGCCTCCTAGAACTGGTCCTCTGCCGGTAACAACCGCCAATAAACCCCCGCATCGGTAGCACTCATTGTTACCGTCGGGCGCTCGTGGGCGCCCTTGCCCTCATTCAATAATAGTCCCAGATCCTGCTGCGCACGCGGCGTAAGATGATAGTTGTGCTTGTCATACCAGGGTGCCACCGTCGTGGCATCGATGGTCTCGATGCCCGCAATGATCACGTCCGGATTGGCCGCTCCAAGCCGCGGGCTTTGGTTGTAAACCCGCGACGTTAACAGCGGAATATCCCGCTCTGCTGTGTACAGGGTCGTGCGGGTTACCCGCGCGGGTAAACGGGGCAGTACCTCCAGCACAAAGGCCTCTCGATCGACGTCGGGGGCATAGAGAACAAGTTCACCAAAGGCGGGCTCTAGGGGCGTGCCCGTCGCTGGATGATTCAGAATCGCTGCCAGCATGGCCTGACTGCCCATGCTGTGGGCTATGAGATGCAGGGTTTTAATTTGCTCTACTTTCAATAGCGTCTGGAGCAATGACGTCAGCGCGGGGATAGAGGCGGTCAGCACCTCGGTGTCACGGCCGTAACCCACCGGATTTTCCCCCGCCGGCCAGCTGAACAATATCGGAAGCCCGGTAAAGTTGGCGCCATACACTATTTCCGCCAAATCCTCGGCTGCTTGATCAAAACGCTTCATGAAACCTGGGATGTACACCAAAGCGGTGTCGGACTGATCGAGCAAGCCGTGCTCGGCAATGGCGGCGGCCAAGTCGACCTCATTGCTGGGCGACCACGTCTTAAACGCAACCGCGGGCTCCCCCTGCTGGGCAGAGCTCGTCGGCCATTGAACGACATCTCGATCAGGCAGCGTGGGCAGAGACACCTCCGCCGCGCCGCTCGAGACCACACCTGGGTCGGAACCAAATCCTTCCCGCCCCGAAGATACCGGCTCGAGCTGCCGGTTGGTCACATAAAAAATCGGTACAAGAGCCTCAAGACCCTCGTGGGAGGCCATCGCGTGGTGTGTGTTCGGATCGGCCTCGGGGCTGATAGCTGCATTGGTGTCCGAGTTGATTGACGTGTTGACTGCCGGGTTGGTCGTGGTATCGCTGACAACCACCTTTCCTGCCGAGCAGCCCAATAGCGCGCCGCACAGCAACAGACTGCTTCCCAAGGCGCGGTTTGGTGCAAGTCGACATAACCCTTTCATCTTTCCAGTCTACCGACTGCCGGGCGCCAGATGTAGAGGCTGTTTAGGGTGCAGAGCGCCCCGTGAGAATTGCCCAGCCCTCTTTTTCACAGGCAACAGACAGGGTTACTTCCGGCGCGTACTCAGCCACAAGAGCTGCAGCTTGGTCCGCGAGTAAACCCGCCAGAATTAACTGACCTCCGGGCTTAAGCAGGGACTTCAATTGAGGCGCCAGCGCATGCAGTGGCCCCGCCAGAATATTGGCAACGACAATATCCGCTGACTGGTTGAGCGAAGCCCAATCGACCTCGTCTGGAAGCGAAACCCCGAACTGAGAAGCACCAATGTGATTGCGTTCGGCGTTCTGTCGGCTCGCGATGATGGCCTGCGGATCGTTGTCCACGCCCCAGGCGTGACCCGCCCCCAGCTTCAGCGCCGCGATCGCCAAGATGCCAGTACCACAACCAAAGTCGATCACCCGCATCCCGGGCCTGACCTGCTTATCCAACTCGCCCAGACATAACGCGGTCGTGGGGTGGGTACCGGTGCCGAAGGCGAGTCCAGGATCCAAAATAATATTCACCGCATCGGGCTCGGGGGGCTCTTGCCAGCTCGGGCAAATCCACAAGCGCTCGCCCATTTTCATAGGATGGAAGTTATCCATCCACGCACGCTCCCAATCTTGGTCCGGGACATGTTCGGGAGCTGAGGCGGGAGCCTCAATCAGATCAGCGGGTACCCCGTGAATCACAGGCTGTAAGTTGACGCCCTCATCAAATAAGGCGACGACTTTGACCTGCTGCCACAAGGGTGTCTCGCCAGGGCCCGGCTCGAGTAAGGGCTCATCGGCATTGTCTTCGAGGGTGACAGCCACCGCCCCCTGGGCAAACAACCAGTCCTCCAAGGCCTCGACATGGGGCTGACTCGTCTCGAGGGTCAGCTCCTGCCAACCGGGGTGGCTCAACGCTCGTGTTCCAGCTTACTCTCGAGGTAGTGGATGCTGACACCACCGGCCATGAATGAGGTATCCACGACCAACTCGCGATGCAAGGCGGCGTTGGTGCGAATACCTTCGACAATAAGCTCATCCAGCGCCTGGCGCATCTTGGCAAGCGCAATATCGCGGGTATCCCCGTGGGTAATCAGCTTGCCAATCAAACTGTCGTAATGGGGTGGGACCGTGTAACCGTTGTACACGTGGGAGTCGACCCGCACACCCGGACCGCCCGGCGCATGAAACGTGTTGATCTTGCCCGGGGATGGCAGAAAGTTTCTTGGATCCTCGGCATTAATGCGGCACTCGAGGGCGTGCCCATGAAACCGGATATCCTCTTGACGGAAGGAGAGCTTCTCGCCGGAGGCAATCAGAAGCTGCTCGCGCACAATATCCACCCCCGTAATCATCTCCGTGACCGGATGTTCCACCTGCACTCGGGTGTTCATTTCAATGAAGTAGAAGCCGCCGTCTTCGTAGAGGAACTCGAAGGTACCGGCGCCCCGGTACCCCATATCGATGCAGGCTTTCACGCAGGCCTCACCAATTTCATGGCGCAGACTGTCGGGAATACCCGGTGCCGGAGCTTCTTCGATGACCTTTTGATGGCGTCGCTGCAAAGAGCAATCGCGATCACCCAGATGCACCGCATTGCCCTGCCCGTCGGCCAACACTTGAACCTCGACGTGACGGGGTCGTTGGAGAAACTTTTCCATGTAGACGACGGGTGAGCCAAACGCCGCTTGCGCTTCCGATTGCGTCACCTTGATGGAGCTGAGAAGCACCTCTTCGTTGTGCACAACGCGCATCCCGCGACCACCACCGCCGGCCGCGGCTTTCACAATGACGGGAAAACCAATGTCCCGCGCGATCTTGATAATTTCATCGGGATCATCCGGGATCGCACCCTCGGATCCGGGGACTGTCGGCACCCCCGAGCGCTTCATCTGCTGCTTCGCCGAGACCTTGTCCCCCATCAGCCGGATGGTGTCCGCTGTCGGGCCGATAAAAACAAAGCCGCTATTCTCGACCTGCTCGGCAAAATCAGCGTTCTCCGACAAAAACCCGTATCCGGGGTGAATCCCATCGGCATTGGTAACTTCAGCCACGCTGATAATGGCGGGGACATTGAGATAGCTTTTGGCGGAGGGCGGCGGACCAATGCAAACAGCCTGATCAGCGAGCCTGACGTGCTTCAATTCGCGATCGGCGGTGGAGTGAACCGCGACCGTCTCGATGCCCAACTCTCGACAGGCACGCAGGACGCGCAGCGCTATTTCACCCCGATTAGCGATCAGTACTCGTTCTAACATCAAACATTTCCTCGTCAGGGGGCAGCCCGTGGGCGGCCCCGAAGGGGGTTAGACGATGGTGATCAATGGCTGATCAAATTCCACCGGCTCGCCGTCTGCTACATGAATGGCGGTCACGGTACCCGCGCGATCAGCCTCGATCTGGTTCATCATTTTCATGGCCTCAACGATACACAGGACATCGCCGACCCGGACGGTCTGCCCTACCTCAACAAAGGCGGCGGCATCGGGACTGGGAGAGCGATAAAACGTGCCTACCATGGGCGAGAGCACTGCGTTATCCGCCGATACCGGCACGGGCGCCGCCGCCGGTTCGGGCGCTGCAGCCACAGCCGCGGCCGCCGGTGCAGGGGCTGCGGGCGGCGCCATCGCGGGCGCCGGGGCGTAACTCACCGGCGCACTCCCCGCTTTATTACGGCTGATCCGCACCGACTCTTCGCCCTCGTGGATCTCGATCTCATCGATATTCGATTCCTCGAGTAACTCAATGAGTTTTTTC
>Ga0181570_10003066_pt1 | contig 12892 bp, 10 predicted proteins | sample 101ome_18_FD_148667 | JGI IMG/M metagenome (GOLD analysis project Ga0181570, IMG submission 148667) | Coastal salt marsh microbial communities from the Groves Creek Marsh, Skidaway Island, Georgia - 101406AT metaG (spades assembly) | ecosystem: Environmental > Aquatic > Marine > Intertidal zone...
CAACCCGCAGTACCCTAAGCGGGTCCTCCACAAAGTTCGGGGAGACGTGTCGCAAGACCTTGGCTTCAAGGTCGGCCCGGCCCCCATAGGGGTCGATGATCCTGCCATCGCCATCTTCGGCCATGGCATTGATCGTGAGGTCCCGCCGCGCCAGATCCTCTTCGAGGGTCACCGAGGGATCGGCGTGCACCGCAAAGCCGTGATAGCCGTGACCGCTCTTGCGCTCGGTGCGGGCCAGCGCATATTCCTCCTTGGTCTCGGGATGCAAAAACACCGGGAAATCCTTGCCCACCTGGGTATAACCCTCGGCGAGCAAGGCCTCGGGGGTGCTCCCGACGACGACCCAATCGGTCTCCGAGAAGGGAAAGCCCAGCAGGGCATCGCGTACGGCGCCGCCGACCCGATAAACCGTCATCGTGTCTTCGCTACCTTGCGTTTCTTCTCAGCATTTTTTGCTTGATAGCGCTCGCCGGTCTCGCGGTTTATCAGGGTGAGGACGCCTCCCCACACACAACCCGTATCGAGACCGATGAATTGGGGGTCCTCGGTTTCGCCCCCAAGGGAGGCCCAGTGGCCAAAAAAGACCCGCTCTTCCGGAGCCAGTTTATTGGCCTGTTTAAACCAGGCCGCGACGGGTTGGCCATTAAGCTTTTTCTTTTCCGGAGTCGCTCCTTTGCTCTTGAAATCGAGCCCGCCCGTGGGGGTGCAGTAGCGCATGCGGGTGAAGTAATTGGTAATCACGCGAAGGCGTGCTAGCCCCTGCAAATGGGGCGACCACGTCCAGGGTTCATTGCCATACATGGCCCCGAGATAGTGGTCACACTGCGGTCCCTGCAACGCCGCTTCAACCTCAGTGGCATAGGTAGCTGCCTCAAGTGCCGACCAGCAAGGCGGTATGCCCGCATGGGTCATAAGGTCGTTTTCATCGCGGTGCATTAAGGGCCGGTGGCGAAGCCAGTCCACGAGTTCATCGGCGTCGGGCGCCTTGAGAATATCGCCGATATTATCTGATCGACTCAGCCGGCCTTTGCCGCGATGTGCCGCGATTAAATGGAGATCGTGATTGCCCAGTACCGCGACGGCGCTGTCTCGGTGCTGATAAAACCAGCGCAGCGTCGACAGATTGTCCGGGCCTCGGTTGACCAAATCGCCCACAGACCACAAACAATCTTTACCGGGGTCAAAGGCGACTTTTTTTAGTAGGCGTTTGAAGGCGGGAAAGCAGCCTTGGATATCGCCAATTACATATGTCGTCATGGGTGCTCAATGCTTATGGTGCGGGCCTTGCAGTTGTCTCGCCATTCTCCACACAACGCGGAGCAGTGCAACGCCGCTTGGTGGTGCTTTCGTGATCCGAAGAGGCCTCGTGCCCCCCAGGATTGGTTTCCCGCGATTAGCGGATGCCCCTTGCAACGAGAGAAGATGCGCCCGGAACCTATCTGCCAGGAACCGAAGTGTCAGGACCCTAAGTGTCAGAAGCCTACGTGTCAGGAGCCTACATATTAGGAGCTTGGGCGTCAGCGAGAAGTGCCGAGAGTGCGACAAACTTATTGATGCCAAGCGTCTCAGCACGGGCATCGGGGTCGATGTCTACCGATCGAAGCTGGGCGTCATCAAAGACGCCTTTGAAATTGTTGCGTAGGGTTTTTCGACGCTGTGAAAAGGCGAGTTGAACGACTTTGCCGAGCTGGACCTTGTCGCAGCTGGAGTAAAGCGGCGCCTCGCGGGGTACCAAGCGCACAATTGCCGACTGCACTTTCGGGGGCGGGTTGAACGCCTCCGGAGGGACATCAAACAGGTGTGCGACCTCACAATCAAATTGCGCCATGATGCCAAGCCGCCCCCAATCTTTATTTCCCGGCGTTGCCGCGAGTCGATCTACGACCTCCTTCTGCAGCATAAAGTGCATATCGGCAATGATCGACGCGTTATCGAGCAGTTTGAAAATGAGCGGTGTGGAAATGTTGTAGGGAAGATTGCCGACGACGCGCAGTTTTTCCTCGCTCCTGAGCAATTGTGGAAATTCAAAGGCCAGAGCATCCGCGCTATGCAGTGTAAACGTGGGATAAATACTGAAGGCGGCCAAGAGGTGTGTCTTGAGGTCCCGGTCGAGCTCGATTGCGTCCAATTGGCAGCCGCTACCGATCAGCGCGCCGGTGAGGGCGCCTTGGCCTGGGCCAATTTCCACGAGGTGGTCCTCAGGCGTCGCGTTGACGGCCCGCGCGATTGCTTCGATGACGGCATCATCCTGAAGAAAGTTCTGCCCGAACCGTTTTCGGGGTTGATGGCTGCTTTTTACCTTTGCCATGCGCAATCACACTGCACGTTTGCCACAAGTCTCTGATAGCATCGCATGTTTAGGGGGCCGGCGCCGTTTCTTTTTCAAGGCGGCGCCCGATCACCACAAGCTAGTAGCCAACGAGATCCCCGTATCTCAGGACATTGATCATAGTCGTGACCAACAGTCAGTATTTCAGTCTTGTCGATACCATCGCGCGTATGTCGCTGAAGGCGGAAGCGCAGCGCTATTATTTGGGCTACGTATGGTGGATTTTGGAGCCGCTGCTTTGGGTGGGGGTTTTCTATGTTGTTTTCTACAAACTACTCGGTACCCGCACACCAGATTTTTTGATGTTCCTCGCCGTCGGTAAATTGATGTTCATTTGGTTCTCCAAAACGGTCAATTACGCCAGCAACAGTTTGATGAGCCACGCTGGGCTCATCGGTAGAATGGATCTACCCAAGAGCTTATTTCCCCTCGCGGTGATTCTGGAGTGTTGCTATCGTCAAGTCGCCGTCTTTTTCTTGCTTAGCGTGTTGCTCATTTATCAACATTACCTGCCCACCATGCTATGGCTCTGGCTACTGCCGCTTATGCTCGTTCAAGCGTTGATTATTATCGTGTGTGGTTGTGTGGCTTCCATGCTTGTAGCGTTTAAACGTGACTTTGGTTTGCTTATTAATTTGGGCATGGTCTTTATGATGTTTGTCTCGGGGATTTTTTGGGACATCCGAGACATCACTAATACCGAAGCAGCCGATGCGCTGCTTACCTGGAACCCGGTAGCGTTTTTACTCCACAGCTACCGACAGGTGTTGTTGTGGCAGGAAGTGCCCGATGGCATGCACTTACTGAATCTCGGTGCCGTCGCCGTGATTGGGGTCGTGATTGTGTTGCGCTTCATGCAGCGATATAGCGCACACCTAGCGCGGCTCGTGGTCAGCGCATGACGGCGGTACTTACGCTCGAAGGAATAGCCATGTCCTTCGGTATGCCTGCAGCCAGCGGCGACAGTCATCAGGTGCTGGATAATCTTGATCTTAAGATTAACCAGGGCGAGCGGGTTGGGCTTGTGGGTCGAAACGGTGCCGGCAAATCGACGCTGCTGCGGATTATTGCGGGCATTTATCCGCCAATGGCCGGCACAGTCTGGCGTCACCCGGAAAAAACCATCGCGCTGCTGTCATTGGGGTTGGGCTTTCAGGGGGATTTATCGGGGCGCGATAACGCGTTCCTCGCGGCCATGCTACAAGGCATGACGAAAAAAGAAGCCCGGAGCCATCTGGAGGCAATCGGTGAATTTACTGAACTCGGCGACTACTACGACCAACCCGTAAAAACCTACTCCTCGGGTATGCGATCAAGGCTCGGTTTTGCCACGGCGCTACTGTTAGAAACAGATATTCTGCTGATCGATGAGATTTTGGCGGTCGGTGACAACGCGTTTCGAAAGAAAGCGCGCCAAGCTCTTGCTCAAAAGCTCGACGCGGACAAAACAGTCGTGCTGGTGCATCACGCCGAGCAAGCTATCAGAGAGGTGTGCACTCGCGCACTTTGGTTAGAAAGCGGTCGGGTGCGCATGGACGGCGCGGTTGAAGAGGTGCTGGCTAGCTACAACAAAGCCGACTAGATGAGACACTTATCCAGCGAGCCGCCTTTATCGACGTAGGTTTTAAAGACCAGCGGCATTCTTCCTCGTCCTGTCCACTTGTGTAGTTTACCGCCGGCTTTTAGTTGGTATTTCGCCGCCACCTTGGTGCCTTTTTTCGGGCCGCGTTTGCCGGTTGCCTTTCGCCTTTTCAGCGGTGCTTTCTTTTGTGCGGCAGCAGCTTTTTTAGTAGCCGATTTTTTGTTGGCGGGGGATTTTATATCCGATGGAGAAAGCCCCATATCCGCCATGAGTGCCGTGAGTTTTTTAATATTAGCCGCACGCACCTTGGAGGCCTTGTCTTTTTCTCGTCGCTTTGCCGCTGTCAGGGCGCTCTGCAAATTGGTGATTGCTTTAGCAAGCTCATCGGTAGAAAGTGTTTTGGCAAGTCGATTTGCCGCAGCTTTGGATTTTGCCGCATCAATCAAGCTATTTCTCGGTGCCATGGGTCGATGTCCTCTGCTTAATAGTTATTGCATTGAATTATAACAACCTTCCGCAAAAGGATTCATTGCCTTTTTATTAATTCAATATATTGCTTTTCAGAATATTTTAAAAAGCGTGTGTTGAGGCAATGCGAAATATATTCGCCGTACAAGAGCAAGAGCAAGAGCAAGAGCGAGAGCAAGAGCTTGCCAATGAGTTTTATTTAAACAATGTTCGAGTCGTAGCGCGAAGGTTAAGAGTACGGATATCGAGAGAGCGTCAAGACTGGGCAATAATTATGTGGCGCACGACCTTGCTCGTGTGTATGCGTTAGTCTGAAATTTCTTTCATCGCCTGCCAGAGTGCGGGCCATGCTTCCAGCGCGTCCGCAAAGCCTCGCAAACCCCCGCGCAGAATATTCAGCGTGTGGGCGGTGTCGGTCACGGGCATGCCGATCAGCTCGTTCAATGATGGCTCATTGGTGAGCGCCGTTTGCGCTTCGCTCATACCGCGCTCGAGGTACCGCTCCCAATTCTGGGATTGATGTTTGTTTGCATGCAGCAACTGCCGGCGATAAGCATCGACTTGGGCGGCGTGCCACTGCGCCAGGCCAATACGACCAAAGCTCATAAGTTCGTCGTCGTTGTGGTCAGCGAGGGAGCGCATACTGGTGGCGAATCGTGATAGCCGCGCCTCGGGAGACATTTTCTCAAACACATCAATTTGATCGCCAATCCAGCGGGTGATAAGGCCCAGGCCACCCTGCGCAGGAATCGGGTCTTTTAGGGTCTGTCGTTGCCGCGCGTCGATAGGCTGATGCGGGATTGCCCAGTCATGGTTCAGCACTAGCGAGTTCGGGTGAATCGCTGTGAGCATAAAGCTAAAAAGTGCATCCTCGCCCCGAAATGCCGGGAGGTACGGGGGCAGTAATTGGGTCGCATCATAGCCCGAGACCTGAGACATGACCCCGTGCTTGGTCAGGGTGGGAGCGTTGTAACCGAGCCACACCGACCGTGCATCAAGGACGCTCGCAATACCCTCGGGTCGGTCGAGAAGCCGATCGATGGAATCGGGGTCGAGATCGACAATCCAGTGGGCGTTGCCCGTGCCGGGATCTCCCCAGGTGCTGCACTGGGTTTGAACAATGCGTGATTGGTTGGAAAGGGAGCGTACAAAGGTGCCATTCGCCCCCGCAAGAGCACTCTCGGGCAGCTCGCTGTGGAGCAGGCTTTTGAGTCCTGCCGCCAGTGGCAAGCCCAGCTGCCGACTCATCAGTGTGACGGGGCTATCTCTGAGGGTCTTAGCCTTGCCAGTCATTTCTTCAGCCGACCCGTAGAACACGGTTTGTCGCCCAGCAAGGCTGCCAAACTGCACGTGACCGCCTGGTAGCGGGCAACGAATCGCTTGGCATAGCACATCGTCGTCAAACACCACTGCACGCTTACCAATGCCGAGGAGCAAGGAGAGTGTCCGGGCAATACCGTAGGTCGGCTGGTCCCCCCAGCGCTCGCGATCTAATAGAAAACGAATACTCGCCTCGTGCTCTGGCAGCGCGGTAATGAGGTGGTCGATGAGTCCCTGACGCTGCTGCGGGCCGAAGTATTCGACCTTGAAGGGCGCCGCTGCGTTATGAGCCTCAATAGCGGCTTCGTTACTGGCAGCATGGTCGGGGTTGCGCGAGTCGTCGATGACCGTATAGCGCTCGGGCAGCGTAGGGCTGGCGGCTGACGCCATGCTCGCGAGCAGGCGCGTGACCGCTTCTGGTCGGTCGCAGGTGATGATGAATACGTGAACCGGGGGAAGAGGATCATGGGTGGTTTCTTCAATAAGGGGTGCCATTAGCTCGTTAGCGGCGCGGAACATACCGGCATCACAGATCTGCTGAAGGACAGGAACCACGGGCTCCACCTGCCCCCCCAGTTGCGGCAAGGTGGCCACCAAATGCTCGGCGTGACCTCGCAGAGTTCGAAACGCCTCGCAGTAGGTGAGGCTAATCCCAACCTCTCGACGCACCAGCAGGCGTTTGCCGGTGGTGCGATCAAGCAACAGTGTTAGCTCATCCGTGGTGGGAATCAGCTCTACCCCGGTGAAGCTCCATAGAGCGGGGGTTGTAGAGGTGGAGGTGTCGGTCATGGCGAGGGCTCGTATGGCTGCTTGGGCTCAAGTCGTTGGTGAGTGGGCGACATCGGTTGCTGTTAGCGTATCCGCAGTGGGTGCCACTGGTAATGGTACCGCGCAGGCTTGGCGTGCAAGTCGTATTGCCGCTTCAAGGCTGGAGCTACTAGCGTCTCCCGTGCCCGCCAGTGCCAGCGCGGTACCATGGTCTACCGAGGTTCGGATAATGGGCAAGCCGAGGGTGATGTTGACTGCCTCTCCAAACCCTATGGCTTTTAAGACGGGCAAACCTTGATCGTGATACATCGCGAGATAGGCGTCGGTTTGTGTTCTGATCGCAGGGCTGAACGCGGTATCGGCGGGCAAGGGCCCCGTCAGGGTGAGCCCTTGGTTTTGCAGGGCAGACACGATCGGGGTAATGACCTCGACTTCCTCGCGACCCAAGTGACCCCCTTCCCCGGCATGGGGGTTGAGTCCAAGCACCGTGATCCGCGGTCCGGCGAAGCCAAACTTTGCTTGTAGCTCGGAGTGCAATAGGCGCAGGGTATTCTCGATAAGCGGTTGCGTCAGGGCGGCGGGAATTTGCGCAAGGGGTAAGTGCGTGGTGGCAAGCGCCACCCGCAAATCACCGGCCGCCAGTAGCATCACCACGTGGTCGCACTCGAAGTGCTCGGCCAAGAATTCGGTGTGGCCTGAGAAAGGAATACCTGCATCATTGATGATCGATTTTTGCACCGGGGCCGTGATCATGGCCTGAGCATCGTTGTACCGACAGAGTTCAGCCGCAAAGGTAAGGGTGGCGAGCACATAAGCAGCATTTTTTACGTCGAGTTTTCCGGGAACAACGGGGCTCGGTGCTTTGACGTCGACACATCGAAGTGAACCCGGTTGATGCGCCTGCGGGTCATCGCCTGTGGTGTAGGGGTACAGGGTCAACGGTAAACCCAATAGCGCAGCGCGCGCCTGCATCATGCCACAGTCAGCAACACAGAGAAGTTCAGCATCCCAGCGTTGCTGGGCCGCCTTGATCACGACATCCGGGCCGATACCAGCCGGCTCGCCGGGCGTTAGGACCAAACGGGGTGGCGTCGTGGAATGGGTGATAGACATGACGGGCGCTGGGGTGGGCTTACGCGCTAAAACGGATAGCGTTATCGCAGAGGGTGATCGAGCCAATCACTTGATATCAACGAACGCTTCTTCGCGAATCTTACGCAACCACGCGTCGAGCTCTTCCTCGTACTTTTGATCGTGCAGATAGCCCATCACCTGCCGACGTCGAATATCGTCGGCGATATCCTGCTCGCGTCGACCGGTGACCTCGAGAATGTGCCAGCCAAACTGCGATCGCACAGGCTCGGTAATCTCGTTGAGTTCGGCTGCGGCCATCGCGGATTCAAACTCGGGCACCATTTGTCCCGGGTTGGTCCAGCCGAGTTCGCCCCCTTCCTGCGCAGAGCCAATATCGTCCGAATACTCCTTGGCGAGATCGCCGAACGCTTCGCCAGCATTGATCCGGTCTTTCAGCGAGACGGCTAAATCTCTCGCCTGGTCCTCGTCCAATACCTCGGTGGGCTTGACCAAAATGTGCCGCACCTCGGTTTGCTGCACGAGGCGCTCGCGACCCCGCGCATCGGCCAAATACACCAAATGGAAGCCCGCGCCACTCTCGACTTTAGCGGTATCACCAATCGCCAAGCTCGGAATGACGCCGGCAAACATACTGGGGATGTCATTGATTTTTTTGTAGCCCAGGTCACCCCCGGTAAAGGCATAGGGCTCCATCACCGAAACAGCTTCCTGAAAAGGGGCGCCCGCCAAAATAGATGCCAAGACGCCGTCGACAAAGTCCTCCTTGCGCTGCACCTCACTGGTGGAATCGTTTTTGGAGACTTCGATTAATGCCTGCACAACCCGGAACTCGGGCTGGGTCATGGCCTCACCTTCTTCGGTCGCCATAAAGTTATCGACCTCCTGATCGGAGATCTGAATATTGCGGCTGACGTTACCCTGCTGGACTCGCTGGATCATCATTTCCCGGCGGATCTCTTCGCGCATGGCGAAGTAGCTTTGGCCTTGCTGCTCGACCGCCATGCGGAATTGATCGAGGGTCATGCCCGAGCCACCGGCCATGCGCCCCATGGCTTCGTCGAGCTGGGCGTCGGGGATCCGCACGCCGTAGCGGTTCGCGAGCTGCAGTTGGATGCTCTCCAAAATAAGGCGGTCGAGGGTCTCACGATAGAGCACGTCATCGGGGGGCATCTCGATGTTGCGTTGCTCAAGGTTGCGCTTAATAAGGCCGAGCCGCTCCTGCAGCTCGCTGGCAAGGATGATGTCGTCATCGACAATCGCCGCGACTTTATCGAGGGTTTGGATCTGTGCTGGGACCGCCATGCTCACGAGCAAAAGAGCGACACCCAATACGCTACACCACAGGCGATTTGTCGTTGCGAGCGGCAGCGCGCCGCGGTGTTTACGCAAAGAGCCCTTGGGTGGCACCGCTGTTTTAGTGGTGCCCGGCTTGATGATGCCGATAACGGTGTGCATAAACCTTTTACCCAAAGCCCGGTGATGACCCGAAGCTTGGTCATCACAAGCTCGGCCATGAAAAGCCCCGTCATTACCTGCCCCGGTAGGGCATGTCGTGGTGTATACGCTGTCAATAGTAGCGGTCATTGAATCCTCGAATCATATCTGTCAGCAGGTTCTCCACCCGTCGGCCAAAGCCCCCCATACCTTTGAGGGAGAACTGAAATTGGACCGCATTTTCGCGCTCCAAGTTCGGGTCTGAGAAATCGGGAGCGAAGCCACCTGCCGTGTCGATGTAGCGCATATACAGTAGCCGCGCCTGCCAGCAGCAGCCATCGTATTCCAATCCCAGCATATCTTCCACGGCTTCATTGGCTTCCAGGGAATACTCAAGGGCGCCGAAAATCCGCCAGTTATCGTTAATTGGGTAGTAGGCCGAGACGTTGGCCTGCTCGGTTACGGGGCGGTTTAGCAGCGAGGGTGGCGGCTCGCGCAGGGTATAGCCAATATTGAAGACGCGGCCATCGCCGGGTCTGTGATTGAGCTGAATGCTCGCGGCATCGAAGCGATTTTCGTTGGTGTCATAGAGGATGCTGGAGCGGAAGGTCCACACCTCGTTAGGTAGCCAGTTAAATTCAACCGCGGTGGCGGAGGTGCTTTCGGTCAGGGCTGGATCCCGCCGGCCCAACCGAACCTCGCGGTCTCGGAAATAGAAGAGCTGGCCGATACTGGCGTTAAGTCGCTCACGGCCATCGCTGTCGGCAAAAAAGCGGGTGGTTACCCCGATGGCAAGTTGATTGGCGTCATCGAGTCGGTCGTGACCGGAGAAGCGAGTATCCCGAAATAACTGGTTATAGCTGAAGGTGAGTTCGGCGGTATCGAAATCGGGCTGGCCGGTTTGCTCCTCGTGCTGACTGTATAAATAGAACAGTCGGGGCTCGAGGGTTTGGGTCATGCTGGCACCTGCCAGTGAGGCGGAACGCTCGAAGATGAGGCCGCCATCGAGACTAAAAACCCCCGAACCGGCGTCGGGTTCGGCTTCCGGTAGGTTGCGGATTTCATCAAGTTTGTATTGCAGGGCGCGGTATTTAACGGTGGGGCGCAAAAAACCCCAGGTCCAGCTCATAGGATAGGTCACACCCGCCTCAGCATAGACACGCTCTCCGGTGACCCGAACCGCGTCGCTATCAAAATTTGAGTACTGTAAGAGCCCAACGGGTTGGAAGCCTCTCCATCCGGCACTACCTCGGTATTGCGCGGTAACCTGTGGCAGTTTTTTGTAGTTGTTGCGGATGTCATCGGCCAGGCTTTGAAATTGCTGCGCCTGGATCGAAACCAGCCAATCCGATCCGAGGTAGTCGAGTTGTCCGAGCTGCATGAGGGCGGTTTGCCGCTGGGAGCTCAGCGTGCTGTTGTCGAGGTCTCGCACGTAATCCGGGTCGCTCACTTTGCTGTAATCAATCGTCGTGCGCCAGCTCGGCCCGAACTGACCTCGCTGCTGCACCCCGACGAGCCAACGGGTGTCATCTTCCGGATTGATCTCGTCACGGTACTTGTCATCGGTACCGATGAACTGGCCATTGACTTCCCACATGCCAATGAAGGGGTTAAGCCATCGGCCCTGCCCCTGATGCAAAAGACCTCGCTCACCAATAAAGCGCGGGGCGTAGGTGGCGTCGTAGTTGGGCGCGAGGTTGAAATAAATGGGCTGGGTGTAGTCCAGCCCGCCGCGGGTGTCCGAGCCAATCGAGGGAAACAGCAGCCCCGTTTTGCGCTGGTCGTTGATCGGGAAGGTGATCCAGGGCAGATAAAAAACCGGTATGCCGCCCACCTCGAGGGTGGCGTGTTTGACTTCCGCCATGCCCTCCGCGGGGTCGATGGTGATGTCGTCACCCTTCAGAAACCACGTGGGGTCCTCTGGTGTACAAAATGTCATTGCCCCCTCATCGATTGCGATATGACCTGTGCTCTGGCGTTCCAGCGTGACGGCGGTGCCGCTCATGTGAGCGGCATGCAGGACGAATCGAGCATCGGTGACTTTTGCTTCCTTTGAGCTGGAGTCGTATTGAAAGCTGTCGCCCAGAAGTGCGACCCCGGGCTCGCGATACCCAATGTTGCCCTCGGCGGTCGTGATCTGTTGAGTGCGATCGAATTGCACCTCATCGGCGCGAAGCAAGCGATTTCCCTGAACCACCGAGACATCGCCGCTGAAGTTCATTCGATTATTGTCGCTATCTGATATATCGGCACTGACCTGCACGTCGGTGCTGCCGGGTTCCGTGGGAATCTGTCCGACGAGGGGGTCAATAAATGCACCGTCACATTGGCGGCAGCGCAGATCCTGTTGGGCCGCCGGCACTAACGGGAGGGGTTGCCAGTCGAGTTGGGCGGTGACGGTGAGAGATTCAATCGATTCGTTGGGGCTGTCGGTGTTGGTTGGGCCCATGCCCTGGGCCGCGGTCTCTGCGGCTTGAGGCGCGGGTGTCGCGCTGTGCTGTGGTTGTGCAGCAGCTGTCTGCTCCTCGTCTATTAATGCCTCAACCTGTGCCGAGGCGTTTGTCGCGGCAAGGCTCTGGGCTGCCAATAGTGGCAGCGCCAGCGCAACGGCCAACGAGAGAGCTGAGGGTTTTGGGGTGTGCTGTAAAGCCAAGGACACCGCTCCGGATTTCACGGTCGTATGGGGCGAGGGCGGAGTATACCTGAGCAACAGGCTGGAAGCCCGAGCAGAGTTCAGACGGAATTCCCCGTCCGCTCGACCGGTAGTAATTGGGAGAAAAGGTCTCTACATTTAGCAGCTTGAGGAGCATCAAGGCTCCTGAAATCCAGAATGGGTCGCCGTACTGGTGGCCGCAGTCAATCAGTGAAGGTGATCCCATGCCGTTAAGCCCCTACGAGCCAAGCGTTGATCAACGGCTAGGATTTGGTGTTTTTGTCAAAGGGTCTGTTTTTAGGGGACTGCTCCATTGGGCAGGGATTCTGGTGCTGGTATTTGCCAACCTCGTCGGTGCGACTTTTGCCACGAGTCATGCCAGTGCTGAAGACGGCGCAGCCTTTGCGGGTATTATCGCAGCCAGCGAGTACCAACCCGGTTTTGTGCCGCTGTATTGGCATGAGGGTCAGGGCAAGCTCTACGCCGAGGTGAGCGCGTTCAATCAGCCGCTGATTTATTACCCCAGCCTGTCCCAAGGCGTAGGCTCGAATGACCTGGGTCTTGATCGTGGCCGCTTGGGGGAAACCCAATTGGTGCAGTTTGAACGGGTGGGTCCACGCGTATTGCTGGTGGCACTCAACACGCGCTATCGAGCGACTACCGAAAACCCTGCCGAGACCCGCGCGGTAAGCGAAGCCTTTGCGCGTTCGGTGTTGTGGGGGTTTGATATCGTCGCCGAGGACGCCACGGCTCACGATGAGAATGCGACCAGCGGCGGCAGTAAAGAACAAGATACAAAGGTTCTTGTCGACCTCACCGCCTTTGCCCAGCGGGATGCGCTGGGACTCGCGGCGCTGTTGGAGGGTCGGGGGGAAGGGGCCTACGCCATCGATAGTCAGCGCTCTGTCATTAACCGCCTGCGCTCGAAGGCGTTTCCCGATAACACCGAAGTCGATGCCCTGGTGACTTTTGTCGGCCGCCCCAAGGGGGATATTCTGGAGACGGTATCCCCCGATGCGGGTGCGGTGACCTTGCACTTACACCACTCCTTTGTTCGCTTGCCCGATGACGGCTACACGCCGCTGACTTATAACCCGCGCGCGGGGTTTATTGACGGCGGTGAGGGCAGTTTGTTTTACGACTATGGCGCGCCACTTGGGGAGCCCGTGAAGCGCGGCTATGCCTGGCGCCATCGGCTTGAGAAAAAGCACCCCGAGCGCGAGCGCAGCGAGGCGGTCGAGCC
>Ga0181570_10003076_pt1 | contig 12864 bp, 13 predicted proteins | sample 101ome_18_FD_148667 | JGI IMG/M metagenome (GOLD analysis project Ga0181570, IMG submission 148667) | Coastal salt marsh microbial communities from the Groves Creek Marsh, Skidaway Island, Georgia - 101406AT metaG (spades assembly) | ecosystem: Environmental > Aquatic > Marine > Intertidal zone...
AGCAACGTCAAACTGTCCGTCGAGGAACAACTCATGCCGATCGGTACCATGCTGCAACATTGCGCTCTGCCCGACCTGGAACGATTTGATATCGAAGTCAAAAGAATGGGATAAGGACCCATCAAAAAACGGAAAATGCCGGTCGTACCGGTCGATCGCCAGCTTTATCTCCATTCAGTACCTCCTTTTTCAGTCCATTTGTTAGCGCGTCTCGGTTACCTCTCTGACCTCAACCGAGCCAACCTTCAGCTTCTGAGCCTCTGCGTCCACTCGCTCAACCTTGGTGCCCTTCTCGAATGCAGCCATCTGGAGTATCTCAAGCTCCTCATGATCCGAGGCGCTCTCAAACCAATACTGCTCGCCACGTGGGATCAGTATCCCTTCGTACTTCCCAAACTCACCAATAACGACGTCGCCCGGACCGTAAAATCTCACCCGACCGGCAAGCACCATCCAGAAACCATCCATGCCACGATGCGAATGGAGATTGTTCTCACCACCCTCACGCACGACTTGCACTCGTCCGCGAATAATGTCGCTGCCAGCGAGCTGAACGATCGCTTTCCCACCCGGCATATCGGATGGCTTCTCGTATTTGAAAACCTGATAACTACCTTCACTCATGACTGTTGATCTCTCGTTTTGTTTTGTTATCGATCAAGAGTAATCGAAACAGGTTCAGGCCACTCATATCGATCCTATCTCTCCGTAAAATCTTGGATACACAGCAACGTCTGAGGCCTTCAGCTTGAAACATAGACCAACACACCCAACCCAGCGGATCCCAGGACGACAACACCGGGGTCCCACCGCTTGAGCCATACCCCTAATACGACTAACCCAACCAACACATACTCCAGTGGATCAATAGAAATATTCCGAGCGAGCCCTGTGCCCGCGGTCAACATCATCCCGGCGATGACGAATCCGGACGCCGGCATGAATAAAGCAACGTATTGTTTCAGGTTATCGTGCCAGTGTGCGGCCAAAGACGCACCAAAAACGGTCGGGATGGAGATACCGATCAGGCAAGCTATAGCGCCGGGAAAACCAGCCAAGAAATAACCGATGCCCGCCACGAAGCTACACTTCGGGCCAGGAACGAAGTTTCCGATCGCGTAGGCCCACGCGAAAAGTGCTGGACTCAAGAGGCCGGGGTCTACCCAGTGGTCCTGAATAATCGCAAGCTGGCCATTCCCACCGCCGAGCGAAAACAACGTACTGAACGCGATGACCGCAAGGATCTCGACCAGGATAGACGAGTCACTCGACATTGACCGCTCCCCTCTTATCATCGCCACGAATCAAAATCGAGCCGACCGCAAGCCCAACACAGGCCGCTACGATGAGTGGGCCCTCGAACGCAATCACGTAGAGAGGTATCCCGACGCTGATCATCAACCCAAACAAAGCCGATCGTCTGTTTACTCCGTCTCCGACGAACATCCTTACAGCGTTCCCTGCGAGCAGTCCGACGACACCTAGCCCAACGTAGTGCTGGATCGTTAAGAGAACGGGATTCTCTGACGCGACAACGGTCAACACACACGCAGCCAAAACTAGGATCGTACCGGGTAGCAGGATAGCGATCGAAGAGCCGATGGCGCCGAGTATCCCACCGATCCGGTACCCCACCATCGCTGCAAACGCAAGAAACTTGGGTGCCGGGATCATAGCGGCCGCCAACATCAACGACCGCTGGTCCTCAATGCTAAGCAGCCTCCTACGCTCGACCAGCTCCTTCTGCAAGCGGTCCATGGCAGCCCACATACCCCCAAAGCACGTGCATCCAAGCACAAAAAATAACCAACAAATCGTTAGAAATGGCAGTGAGTTCCTTGCAGTTGAGACGTTCAAGTATGTCTCCTTATCGTGGGCATGTTGGTGATGTGCTTACCGGCCCATGATAAGCGGCCCAGCACTATTAACCAGTCAGTGACGCTATACGAAGTCTGTCTGAGGTATAAATGTATCTAACCTCTGATTAAACATGGCCTCAACTGTTCTGATTTTTTACACTGCTCAAAGTAGATAAACGGAGACAAAAAATGACTGTGGGGCACTACATCGACGGCCAGTGGATCTATTCTGGCGAGTCAGTTACAAATATAAGCCCAAGTGATGGAGAAACAGTCACCGAGTATCACCGGAGCGACTCCAAGATACTCAGTCTCGCTACCTTATCTGCGCGGCGATGCTTCGAGTCAGACGCCTGGCGGTCAAGATCGAGACTCAGGGCCCAGTTCTTGCTCGAGCTCGCCGATCAAATATCGGCCGTCAAAGAGGAGCTATCCGTCAAGATCGCCCTCGAGAGCGGGAAGGTCATCACTCAGGTCAGGCACGAGGTCCAGGCCGCGATCAACGAGTGCGTCTACTACGCTGGTCTGGCACGCGCAACCTTCGGACGAACCGCAGAGTTCGATGAGGGACAGCAGTCGCTGTTCACTCGTGAGCCGATCGGTGTCGCGGCGATCATCGTTCCGTGGAACGCGCCGGCGACGCTCCTGATCAGGTCACTCGCACCGGCGGTTGCGGCGGGATGTACCTCGGTGATCAAGCCAGCCCACGAGTCAGCCGGAACCCACGGTATTCTAATGAGTTGCATAGCGAACTGCCCCTCACTCGTACCGGGAGCCATTAACTCGATCAACGACGGCGGGGTCTCGATCTCCAAGGAACTCGTGACCAACCCAGAGATTGACGTAATCAGCTACACCGGCTCGTCACAGACAGGCAAGCTGATTATGGAGGCCTCGTCCTCGTCACTGAAACGACTCTCACTCGAGCTAGGAGGCAAGTCTCCCGCGGTCATCTTCCCTGGCGCAGATATTGAGAACGCTGTGAGTGAGATCGTGCGGGGATCAATGGCGCACTCGGGACAGATGTGTACAGCGATTGGCCGCGTCATCGTTCACTCCTCGTCGTATAAGCAGGTCAGGGACACGCTTGTTAAGAGACTCGAGGTCTTGACGGTAGGCCACGCTCTGGATGAGTCAGCAAACCTCGGACCGCTGATCAATGGGGCGGCGGCTGACAGATACATCAGCTACGTGGATGCGGCTGGTCGTGATGGATCAGTCTTGGTCGGGGGCGAAAAGCTGTCTGGTGGGGCCTACGGTACCGGCTGCTACGTGTCCCCCACGCTTGCCGAGATCGACGACCTCAGTCATCCTCTGATCCAGAACGAGTTATTCTCCCCTTTCATCGTCCTAGAACGGTTCGACGACCCGGAGGAGGCAATAGCACGAGCAAACGCGACTCGTTATGGTTTGTCTGCGTCGGTCTACACAGATACCCATCGGGTCGCACAGCTGGCGGCGCGGAAAATTAAGGCGGGTACAGTCTGGATCAACTGCCACAACCGCCTGATGGTCGAGGCCGAGACTGGTGGCTACAGGGACTCGGGTCTAGGGCGGTTGCATGGCGTCGAGGGTCTCGGCCCGTTCCTTGAAACTAAACACATCTATACCGAAAGCAAACAATGGTAGAGCTAGACTCAGAGATCATTATCGCCGGCGGCGGACCGGTCGGCGTCGGGTTGGCGATCGACCTCGCGCAGCGCGGTCATGACGTGCTGGTTGTAGAGAAATACTCCCAGCCACAGCTGGTACCGAAAGGACAGAATCTGACTTCACGGACCATGGAACACCTCGCGGCTTGGGGTGCTGACCGGATCGCTCGATCAAAACGACCGACATCACGGAGCACAGGCAACGGCGGACTCAACTGCTACAAAAGCCTGCTGAGCGGCTACCACTACGGTTGGCTCAACCGGGAAAGTGTCCGATCGTTTTATTACGAGGACGTGGAGCGACTCCCACAGTACGTCACAGAGAACGCGCTCAGGGAGCGTGCGTCCGAGCTATCGAATATTCGCTGGATGTCCAACCACGAGGCGGTCGGTTGCTCAACCGAAGACAGTCTCGCTAGGATCCGTGTTCGTGACCGGGAGACCGACTCAGTGAACGAACTCAGGGCACGGTTCCTGGTCGGGTGTGATGGAAGCCATTCGGTGATCCGCAGATCGGCTAACATTAGCCAAACGATGAATGACCATGACAGGAAAATGGCGCTAGTCGTGTTCCGGTCACCTGAGCTCGACCAACTCCTGAGTGGGCTGCCCTTCAGCGCATTCTACAACGCTCTCGACCCTAAGCTCGAGGGCTACTGGAAGTTTGTGGGGCGAGTGAATTCTGATGGTGAGTGGTTCTTCCACGCACCGGTGCCGCAGGACGCAACCAAAGACAGCTTCGACTTCCCCGGCTATCTCCACGAGACCGTCGGTACCAAGTTTAAACTGGAGATCAGCTACGTCGGGTTCTGGGACCTCCGGTTTGCTGTCGCTGACTCCTACCAGAGCGGTAGGATCCTGATCGCTGGCGACGCGGCCCACAGCCATCCTCCCTACGGCGGTTACGGGATCAATACGGGGTTCGAGGACGCGAGAAACTTGGGCTGGAAGTTGTCCTACGTGCTGAAAGGTATCGCATCAGAGAATCTCCTTCAGAGCTACACCGACGAGAGACAGCCAGTCTTTCGATCGACCTCGAAGCACTTCATCGAGTACCTCATCGAGGACGACAAGCAGTTCCTGGACCAGTGGGATGGTAACGAGCAGGATCCAGCGTTCGAGGACGCGTGGAATAGCCGGACCACGAACAACCTCACGGTGACCCAGTACGAACCCAACTACAGAGGCTCCCGCAGCATTATCGATACCGACCCAGCCAACGCCGCTCCATCCGCGGTTGGTGAGCACTCTTCGGTCGCGAGACCGGGCCACCACCTGTCGCCGCCAACAAATCACACGAATTTTCAGGCAACGCTTGGACACGACTTTGTTTTAATACATAAAGAAGAAACGAACCTTCAAGAAATCCAGGACCGAGCCAACGGGAACACACTTCCCTTGAAGCTCCTCAAAGCTGACGAGGAGGCATTCAGTCGCTGGGAGGCCGACTGGATCTTGGTACGTCCTGATCACTTCGTCGCGGCCAAGGGCTCCGATGATGATTTCCCTCCCGATCTACTGTCTAGGGTGATATGCGCGTGACCGACATCAGAGACAGCGCGGCATGGGCTTTCCTCACCAGACTAAAACAGCACGGCGTGGATCGCATGTATTGTAACTCGGGGACTGACTTCGCTCCGATCATCGAGGCCTATGAGTCCGCCTCCAATGAGGAACGAAGAGGGTTCCCAGAGCTTCTGACAATCACCCACGAGACCGTCGCGGTCGGGATGGCGCACGGTGCCTACCTGGTCACCGGGGACACTCAGGCGATCATGGTCCACGTCCATGTCGGTCTCGCAAACGCGCTGATGGGTGTCATCAACCAGCAGAGCGACAATATCCCTGTCCTCGTTTTCGCTGGGAAAACCCCTATCACTGAATTTTCCGAGGACGGCGCGCGCATGACACCTCAACAGTCCGGGCAAGACGTGTTTGACCAGAACGGTATCTGTAGGCAGTTCTTGAAGTGGGACTCCGAGCTTAGACATCCGGAGCAGATCGTGGACCTGGTCGACCGGATGGTCCACCTGTCTAGGCAACACCCCCAAGGCCCGACAATGCTGTCGCTGCCGAGGGAGACACTCGCGGGACCGGTCCCGGGCCACCGAGATTCCAGGCTCCCGATCGCGAGGACACAATCGAGAACAGCTGCCTCGCTTCCAGGAGGCCTGACGGAGGCACTCGAGCGCGCGAAACGCCCGCTGATTATTATCCAGAAAACTGACCCAAGTGGTGAGCTTGCTGCAGCGGTCGACCGGCTAGCGAGGCATCACGGGATCGCGGTCATTGAGCCCTTCGCGCTCAGGAACGTGTGTGACAGTGAGGCCCCCTACCACCTCGGTTATCAGTCCAACAAAATCATCTCGTCCGCCGACGTTATCCTTGTGGTCGAATCACCGTGCCCGTGGATACAGCGGTTCGAAAGTCTCGAGGCATCTCACATCTTTCATATAGGACACGACCCACTGTGGTCTAACCTACCGAGCCGGAGCCATATGGCGACAGAGTTCGTTGCCGGTGACCCGGCACAGACGGTCAGCCTGATCGAGTCATCGCTCGAGACCGCCGACACCATGATCGAGGACCGGCTCAGGTGGATTCAGACCGAGCGTGAGTCACGAAGCGAAAACCGGTTCAGCGTAATAGACCGCCACGGAAGCGCCAATATATTGTCTCCTGCGCTGCTCGGTGACCGGTTACGCCGGCACCTGACAGAGGATACTGTCGTGTTCTCCGAGCTGGGTCCGCCACAGGACTTCGCCGGTCCACGTTTCGCGAACCAGTGGTACACGCCACCATTCTCCGGGGGTCTCGGATGGGGGGTGCCGGCAGCGATCGGAGCCAAGCTAGCCTGTCCCTCAAGACGTGTCATCGCGTGTGTCGGGGACGGATCGTTCCTGTTCGCGAATCCGCTCTCGTGTTTCCACACCATGAACACGTTCCACGTACCGATACTGATCATCGTGCTAAACAACGCCGCATGGAACGCAACGCGACGCGCGGCCTACAACATGTACCCCGACGGCTCGGCTGCACGGAACGAGTCGCCGGTGTTGACCGACCTCTCGCCCCAGTTGGCGTTCTCGGCGGTCGCCGAGGCTTGCTCCGTGGCCGCTCGACAGGTAAACATGGTCACCGAGATCGAGGGCGCCCTAGACTGGGCGATGGAGACGATTGATAGCGGTCGGTCTGTTTTACTGGACATCAGCACCGAGAAAACCGACGGCTTCTAATTTAGGGACGCGAGCACCATGACAGACAACAAATCAACAGATCCAATCATCCGACGCGTTGGGGTATTCTTGGGGGCCAGGGTCTCCAATATCGACCTCTCAAAACCAGTACCCGAGTCAGCTGCAGCCATACTGAAGCAGGCGCATGCAGAGCATGGTGTCCTCGTTTTCCCAGACCAGCAGATCTCGTCGGACGACTTGAAACGTTTCGGACGCCTGTTCGGGGACCTGACAGTGCATCCGTTCTCGACCAGCACCGAAGAGTCACCAGAGCTGATCGTCTACGACAATAAGGAGGGTAACCCCCCGGCGCCGACAGATATTTGGCACACGGACGAGACGTTCCGAGAATGCCCACCAATGGGGACCGCGCTGTGCTCCAAAATTATCCCTGAGCACGGTGGTGACACCGCGTTCTGCTCAATGAGCGCAGTCTGGGAGGGCTTATCTGACCGCTGGCAGAGCTTCCTATCTGGCCTAGAATCGGTCCACGACTTCAAGCCGTTCAGGGGCCTGTTCGATGACTCGAAAGAGGGCAAAACCAAGCTTCGCTACTACGAGGACCTGTACCCACCGGTAACCCACCCCGTGGTCCGTGTGCACCCCATTACGAAAAAGAAAGCGATCTTCGTGAATCCCCAGTTCACACTGAGGATCAAGGACATGGCAGACGACGAAAGCGACATGATCCTGAAGATGTTGTACGGGAAGACATTGAGGCACGAGTACCAGTACAGACACCGTTGGGAGCCGAATATGGTCATCATTTGGGATAACCGCCACGTTCAGCACTCGGCTCTCCACGACTACTACCCGTCTCGACGTCTGATGGAGCGTGTCACGATCGCTGGTGACAGACCGATCGCGGACGCGCCCCCACCGTCCCGCGACTCGCTGAGGAGGTACCTAATGCCCCCACTGTCCGACTTCAAGGGTCGCGCTAAGCGGCTCCACGACGACTAGTTGGCATGACGAGTGATCTGAGTGACCTCAAGACGCGCGTCCTGATCGTCGGGGCGGGACCTGCAGGGCTGTTCTTGTCCCACCTGTTACAGATCCACGGGATAGATAACCTGGTCGTCGAGCAGCAGTCACGAGAATACTGCGAGAAGCGTCAGCGCGCCGGCATCCTTGAGCAAGGTACCTTTGATGTTCTGAACTTGACCGGCGTCGGTAAACGTCTGGCCACCCAAGCCATCCCGCATGAGGGAATCGACATTGCCTCCGGTGGGACACTCCACAACATCAACGTCGAAGATCTCACCGATGGGAGGAAGGTCTACGCCTATGCCCAGACCGAAATCGTCAAGGACCTGTTCAACCACCACGAGACGAACGGCACACTTCCCCTAACCGGGCAAGAGGTCGTCAGGGTCGACGAACCCAACGGGTCCAGCGTCATGGTCACCATCGCCGACGATCAACACAACGAAAAAACCATCGGGTGTGAGTTCGTCGCATTCTGTGACGGTTTCAGGGGCGTCGGACGGAGGCACTTTGAAGCCGCCAAGGTCGACAGCTGGTCCTACGAGTTCCCGTCGTCTTGGCTCGGAATCCTGGCTGAGGCCCCGCCGATGAACGAGGTCGTGATCTACGCGAGACACGACGACGGGTTCGCGCTTCAATCAATGCGCTCGAATACGATCAGCCGCCTATACCTTGAGATAGGAAACGAAGAGCAACTCGAAGACTGGCACGACGAGAGAATATGGGACGAGCTGGACGAGCGGATCGGGCTGCCCCAGAACCGCGGAAAGATCACCGACAAGGGTAAGACCCCCCTCCGGTCTTACCTGTCCAGCCAGATGCGGCTCGGCCGGTGCTTCTTGGTCGGAGACTCAGCACACATCGTACCACCCACCGGTGCGAAGGGCCTCAACCTGGCGATCGCCGATGCGGTCTGCCTGGGTTCATGCCTAAACGAGTTCTATAACCGTGGCTCGGAGCTTGGCCTGAAAGACTACTCAGAACTTGCTGGCCAGCGGGCCGGACAGACCGTACGGTTTAGCTGGTGGTGCACGCGTCTGCTCCACAGCCAGCTCGGTTGCGATAGGTTCGAACAGCGGATGCTAAAGGCCGAGTTGGAACACTTCCTGAAATCGCCCGGGCTGCAGCAGCACTTCGCAGATAACTACTCGGGGCTACCGTTCTCCAGGGCGCTCGAGATCTGAGCGGATGGCGGGCTCTTGCGAGCCCGGTTTGTGGAGTAGAAGACGTAAAACGATCCCACAAAGATCGTCAACGCGCTGACACCAAACGCTGCGGTCACCGTAAACGATCCTGCAACGATACCCCAAACCAACGCACCGATCCCGTTACCCCCAAAAATCATGAACTGAAAAAGCGCCTGGCAACGGCTCCGGTAGCGCTCCTTTGAGTGTGTCTGGATCAGTGCGCTCAGAGACGAGTGGAGCATCAGCCAGCAAGAACCGCTGACGAAAATACCCACCACAGTAGTGACAACCGAGTCGACCAAGAACATAACCGATAGGGATAACGCGAACACCCTGAACAGACGCTTGATGTAGACACCCAGATCGACCTGAAGCGCGAACTTGGTCTGCACGAAGGCGCCAAAAATGGCGCCGGCACCGAACACTCCCATGAGTAGCCCATATCCCGTGGACCCAGCCTCAAGGAGGCTGGCCGCAAGAAACGGCATCAGGGAGATAATCACGATACCCGAGAAGTTAAACAGACTCGCCGTGACGTACGCGTCCCTCAGGACATGATCATTCCAAGCGTAAACAACGCTGGCCAGGATCGACCGCCATATCTGTGTGGGTCTCACCCTACGGCCACGACGTCTAGGTAGCCTGCGTCCGACGCCGAGCAAGAACGAGGATAAGAGACCACTGAGAACAAGAGTCAGCGCAGGACCCAGGACACTTAGTGTGAGCCCGCCTAATGCTGGGCCTAGTGTACGTGCCAAGTTAAACCCAACACTGTTGAGCGACACTGCCTTCCGGAGGGCTGGCTTTGGAACGATGTGGGACACGTAGCTCTGCCAAGCCGGACTAACACTCGCTCGCGCACCACCAAGAACGAAAGCTAAAGCTAGAAGCCAGGGAACGTTAAGTGACTGATCTATGATTAGGTAAACAAGCAACAGCACAACCAGAACGATAAGCATCTGTGCTGGAACGACGACCGCCTTCCGTCCGAACAGATCGGACAACGCACCCGCGGGCATCGCGAAGAATATCACCGGTAGAGACAAGCAAGTCTGGACCAGTCCGACCATCTCTGGACGGCCGTCAATCTCGACCATCATCCACGTAATGGCGACCCACTGAATCATCCAACCCATCCCGGCCAGGAATGTGGAGAGCAAGTACCATAAAAATGTTCGATTCGTTCTTAATTCGAGACTTTGGTCCAATGTGATCCTTGAAATCGAATACTACAACATGTTCAACGTGCCAGCCCTGTATGCGTCACTTATCACAATTTTTGGAATGGCTGTAGTTATTAATCTGCCCATCGACTTTATCTTGTCGAAAGCGGTGGTTAATCGATAGACAAAGACCTCACGATTAAATCGGAATCAGCTTTAGCGATAAATTAGCCGCTACCGCCTGGCATAATTATGGAGCATCCACCATCCACAAACAGGTCCGTACCGACGATAAAATCTGACTGATCCGAGACCAAGAAGGCCACCGCGTTAGCGAGGTCATTTGGGACACCTGCACGGTTCCGAAGATTAACGATCGGCCTGCTCGGGTCAAACTCGTCTTTACCGACCGGTGAGCCGATCTTGTTAGGTACAACACTGTTTACGCGAATGTTATATTCAGCCAACTGGATCGCCATCGCCCGGGTCAGGTTCACTACACCACCCTTTGCTGCAGCATAGGCAATCGCCCTGCCCCGCCCGAAGTATCCGGTCGTCGAGGATACGTTCACGATGTTCCCGGCCGTTTGATCCTCGACCATCTTATGTGCGACACACTTCGCGAAATAGAACGGCGCTGTCAGTGTAATGTTAAGCGTTCTCTGCCAAGTCGCGAGATCGATATCCAATATATTCTTGTTATCTGAGATGGCGACATTATTCACCAAGATATCGATCCGCCCATAGTGTGCATGGATATCGCCTACCGTGGTTTCAATCTGTTCCGGGCTCGACACGTCACAGACAAATGCCGCCGCAGATACACCCCTCTGAGTAAGATCCGAGACGACTTTATCAGCCCGTCCCTGGTCGAGGTCCACGACAGCGATCGCCGCGCCCTCGTCTGCCAGCCTGTGTGCGATCGCTTCACCGATATTTCGGCCAGCACCGGTGACAACCGCAACCTTCCCGTCATGACTCATCTAGCAATTCCTTATCAAAAAACTTCACTACTAGAGATGTATCAAACTCGCACCCTTTCAGCCAATACATCTCGGATCGTGGGCTCATATCAGGCTCTTACCTTAAACGATAAACCATTAATCTAACTGAATATATTGATAAATTCGGGTCTGGATCTCACCATTTAGTAAAGTTATGTTCACCCTCTCCAGGGAGGTTTACTTTTTATTTTGAAGAGAAAGAAAAACTAAGCTGTCTGTCCAGTGAAGCGGGTTGCCACAACAATAGCCTCAGGAGTTTGTTGAAAAGTAGCTACGACTTGTTGTTGTAATCTGGATTCCGCTCAATATGACTTGGGTTGGACAAAGTAATCCATGCGATCGACGGTCTGAACCCTGAGAGAGATTTCTTGATCCCCACGGGCAATTCCTAACGAAACGATTGAGCCACTTTCCCCAGAACCCCACAAAGCCTCGTAAAAATCTTTCAATGTTGTTACCGGAATCTGGTTGACGTGGGTGATTATATCTTGAGCTAGAATTCCAGCTTGAACTGCTGGACTTCCCTGATTTACCCGCGTAATGACCACTTGTCCACTGCTGTCGTCAGAGGATAGACCGAGGTAGGGCTTTACATTTGTCTTCCGGCGACCAAACTCTGTCAGCTCCGCAAGAATTGGTTTTAAGAGATTGATGGGAACAAATAGGTTCCCTGGTGACATCATGCCTTGACTAACAGCATCAGCCACGAATAGAGATCCGATCCCCAAGATTTTACCTTCGGCGTTTAGTAACGGCGCCCCGGCCCACGCCTGATTGGTTGGAAATGTGTAGATCGGATTTTCTAAGTAATATTCCCACCAACCAGCAAAAGGCCGTCTCGAGACCATCTGAGCAAGAGAACTGAATCCTTGTTGTGGTGAGGGAAGAATGAGAAGACTCTCATCTACCTGAATCTTGTCAGAGTCTCCCAACGTCAGGGACGTGACAGATATCGGAACAACGCTTTTCAATAGGCCAAACCCGGTCGTGTGGTCATATCCCACAAGCATCCCAGGGACTATTTGACCATTCGGCAAGCCAACTTTTATCTCACTCGCCTCAATAACAAGATATCCGATGGTGAGGATATATCCCCCATCAATTACTACTCCTGTTCCGGATCTCTCTTGACCGAGGCTATTAGCCGTTCTGGCTTCGGGGGGAACTTTTGCGTAGATATCTACAACCGAGTCATAGAATCGATGAGCTGTTTGAGAAGATTCCGTTAAGGCGTATCCCGAGCACATCGATAGCACGGCAAATAAAAATATTTGCCTTGTGATTGGATAAATACGAGGCAAGCGGATGTTTAAAGTCAAGTTACACCTCCTTTATAGAAGGAAAAGCAGCAGCTGTCGCGTCACATTGTAACAGTGCGTGCATGCCAGCAATTCATGAGAGCAGAATTAATGGGCCTCTTGAACCAAACTTTACTTATCAGCTAAATCAGAACGGGTAGCTTCAACCCTTCCTCGAGGCAACCAAACCCAGCCCAAGACAGCCAACCCCACTCCCATCATCCAAAGAGTATGTTGTTGGCTGATCAAAGCAACGAATAACGCGGCGCCGGCCAGCAAAACAGATCCACGCTGAGCCAACGACAAGCGGACCCTCGCGAATCCTGAAAGCCCGCTCCCCATCGTCAACAGAATCATGGTAACCGCACTAACAACTGTCACAATCTCGATCCAGTCGCCCGACACACCAAGCAAAAACTCAGGTCGGATCACGAACACAAACGGGATAACATAGGCGAGCCACGCGTAGCGCATACCC
>Ga0181570_10003116_pt1 | contig 12791 bp, 20 predicted proteins | sample 101ome_18_FD_148667 | JGI IMG/M metagenome (GOLD analysis project Ga0181570, IMG submission 148667) | Coastal salt marsh microbial communities from the Groves Creek Marsh, Skidaway Island, Georgia - 101406AT metaG (spades assembly) | ecosystem: Environmental > Aquatic > Marine > Intertidal zone...
GACACGCTGCTATTTCAATAGACCCAAACAAATTAGTTGCTTCTGAAGTAAAGAGAAGATGTTTGAGTACAAAATCCAAATATAAAGATTGGCAGATAATTGGAAAGGAAACCAAACCAAAGATAAAGTATTGTGTAGGTCCAATTCCATTTGAATCACCCATTCAAGTAAGTGAGTTGTATGGGTTATCAGAATCGGAATGTAGAAATCGATTTGAATCAAAGAATCCAAAGTTTAGACATTGGAAAAAAGTAAAACCATCTAATTATAATTACGAATATTCAGATATGCAACACCTTTGGGATTTGAATATTGAATTAGAACGAGCAATAATTAGTTGTGAGGGACAGGAATTTTATTCCCTAAAGGAAGCAGCAGAGTATTTTGAACTTTCCTCTGAAAGAGTAAGACAGAAATTAAAGGACAAAAAATATTTAGATTGGAAATATTTGTATAAGTCAAAATAAATTCGTATATTTGTAAAATTAAAATTGAAAAAATGAAAAAAATATTGGTAATTCTGTTGGGTATGGTGAGTATTTCCCTATCTGCTCAACAAAGTGATACGACTATCGTATTAGAAGATGTAGTTGTAACCGCAACTCGAAGTGAGATTTCATTAGAAGATTCACCCGTACCAACGGAAGTGATTGGAAAAGAAGAAATCGAAAAGTTAAATCTAATCACCCTACAAGACTTACTTCAAGTCAAAGGGTATTTTGTAGCACCTGTAAAGAGTGGAGGATTTCAATTAAGAGGTCTTTCATCTGAATATGTGTTAGTAATGATTGATGGAGTTCCAATCGCAGGTAGAGAATCAGGTGCATTAGATGTATCAAATATCAACCTTGCTGATGTAGAAAGAGTTGAAGTAGTAAAAGGTTCAATGTCTGCACTTTGGGGTAACCATGCAATTGGTGGTGTGATAAACATTATTACTAAAAAGAGTGGTGAACCATCGGTGGTGTTGAATACACAATATGGAACAAACAACACATCATTAGTTGGAGTAACTTCAACATTGGGTAAAGATAAATTCAAAAATGTATCAAAGATTACATTAGGAAATTCCGATGGATTTGATATTGACCCAGATACCTATGGAAATAATGTACTTCCATTTTCTTTATTAAACATTACCAATAGAAGTAATTGGAACGATGGGGTAAATTCATTTGGATTAGGATTAAGTTTATTTGATAAAAAATCTGAAGGTGAAACCGTAACTGAAACTAATACTCAAGGGCAGTTAGTACCAGTTGATGAGGTAAATGAATCTCAAAACTTTATTGTAGACTTTAATTATAAGAGAAGTTTTGGAAAGTATGTGAGTGAGATTAAAGTATCAAACTCAAACTTTGAAAACTCAAATAAATCATCCTTTGAATATTTTGGACAACCCGTAGAGCAATTAGATGAGAGTACTCAAAACATTTTCCAACCCGAAATGATAAACACTTACAATTGGAATGAGAAGAACTCAACCACTTTCGGATTTGGATATAGAGGACACGATTACAATACTGAAAGATATGGTGGTGATAAATCTCTTAATTCATCGTTTGGATATGTACAACATTATCTAAACCTAAATAAATTGAATTTAGTATTGGGTGGTAGATATGATAACTATACCGATTTTGGTTCTAACTTTTCACCAAAGGTATCTGCAACTTACGATTTAGGTAAGTTCAAACTAAATTCATCAGTTGGTTATGGGTTCAGAGTACCTGATTTCAGAACTCTATACATCAACTATGGTGGGTATTCGGCAGGTTATTATGTATTGGGTGCTTATAACATTGGAGAACAAATTGATTTCTACCAATCACAAAACCTAATTGCATTCTTATCTTATGGATTAGATGAGATTACTCAACTGAATCCTGAAACTTCAATCTCTTATGATTTTGGGGTGAGTTACAAACTGAATGAAAGAAGTAAGATTGGTGTGAATTTATTCCAAACCAATACAACTGATTTGATTGAATCAGTATTAGCAGGAATGTTTGTCAACCAAACTTTACTATTTGGATATACCAATATTTCAGAAGCAACATTTAGAGGTGTGGAGTTAGAAGGATTGTATCAAAAAGGTGGATTCCGATTCGATGGTTCATATCAATACTTAGAAACTGAAGCAAACAAAGCAGATGGAACTGAGTTCTTCTTAGGTGAAAGACCTAAACACTTAGTGAACATCTCTACAACATATACAACTAAATCAAAGATAAACTTCAACCTTAATGGAGTTTACAAATCAGAATACTTCTTCAGAGATATTGATAGAAGTGGAACGCAGGATGTGAATGAGTTCGTACCATCACATACATTATTAAATGGTATCGTAACAAAAGGGTTTGGTGATTTTACTATTGGTGTTGGTGTTAACAATATTTTAGACTTTACTAATGTAGAGTATCTAAAACAACAAAACGGTAGAACAATTTTTGGTAAGTTAACTTATAAACTTTAATAGGATGGTAGAGGTAAATGGTAAACTTTTTTCTTATTGGGATGATATTGAAACTGTAATCAATGAGATTGTAGATAAGTTAAATGAATTAAAACTTCCAATAGATTCGGTATATGGAATACCAAGGGGAGGTTTAATTCCAGCAGTGATGTTATCACATAAATTAGATTTACCATTGGTAGACAAACCTACTGAACAAACATTAATTGTTGATGATATATCAGATACAGGTACTACTTTAGGTGAACACCATTTACATGGAGCATTTTATACAGCAACATTACATATGAGAAAAGGTTCTACATACGAACCAACCATTTACGGTAGGTTTATAGACTCTGATAAATGGATTGTATATCCATGGGAAAGTAGAGAAGCAAAACCTATACAAGACTATAAATTAAAAAAACAATAATATATGAAGATGAAAAAGATGATTTTATGTGGATTGATGTTACTGATGGGGACATCATCTTTTGCTTCTCACCTATTGGGTGGGATGGTTACGGTGGCTCAAACGAGTCAAGATTCAACATCGGTGGGTGTTTATTTATTAGCAGACCCACAAGGTATTTCAGGACCAAATACCATTTATGTTGAAAAATGGGAAATGGATTCTCAAGGTTGGTATGTTCAAAATGGAACAATCGCTTTAACTAAAAGTTCAACCACATCTCACCAAGGGATGAATGTACACACTTATATAAGTGATTATTTGGATTTGGATTCTAACAAATACCGATTTATCTATGAGAATTGTTGTTGGGGAATGTTGAGTAACTCCTCAAACTCATTTAGTTCAGAGTTTGTAATCTCAGCAGATTATTGGCATATTCCAAACAACTCACTACCTTTTGCTGAAAATCCATTGTGGGTGAATGTACAAAAGGATACACTCAACACAATGAAACCAATGTGGGGTATTTATAATTGTTTCTTATCTCAGTTTGATACTGATTCAGTTAATATAACTCAATCAGATTTGTATAGTGGATATGCAAATGGAACTTTTGTACCCCAAACTCATACTCAAATACCTCTTTATGTAAGTAACGATAGTATTAGTTGGACACCAACTACACTTGGTAATTTTGGGACAGGATTTGAAATTGCAGAATATAGAAATGGTGATAAGATTGGCATTCAGAGAATCCAATGGACATTTAGAGTATTAAGTTCTACAATTGGAATCGAAGAAAATGTTTCAGATTTGAACACTTCTTACGAAGTTTACGATTGGACTGGAAAATTTATTGGAAAAGATGTAAATTGGGAAGAATTAAATGGTTTGTATATAATTAAACATAGTAACGGAACAATAGAAAAAATCTACAATATATGAAGATATTAGTAACTGGTGGGAACGGCTTTATCGGTTCAAATTTAATTAAGAAACTTCTATCTGAAGGACATGAGGTGGTATCTTTAGATGATTTATCAACTGGTAAGAAAGAATACGAAGTTGAAGGATGTAATTATGTTTATGGAGATATTGAAAATCTCTTGTATTGGAAAGGTGATAACTTTGATTTATGTTACCACTTAGCAGCATTGGCAAGAATTCAACCATCATTCGATGACCCAATGGAAACCTTTAGAGTGGATACTCAAGGTGTATTGATTGTTGCAGAATGGGCAAGACAAAACAATGTGAAAGTTGTATATAGTGGTTCATCATCTAAATGGTGTAACCCTGAAACTTCACCTTATGCAACTTGTAAAAAGTTAGGTGAAGATGTTCTGAAAATGTATCGAACTGCGTATGGATGTGATTTTGAAATCGCAAGATTCTATAATGTTTATGGACCAAACGAATTGGTTGATGGAGAATGGGCAGCAGTGATTGGTATTTGGAGAAGACAAGTTGAAGAAGGTCAACCAATTACTATTATTTCAGATGGTGAACAAAGGAGAGATTTTACTCATGTAGATGATATTTGTGATGCACTTTACAAAATCGGTATGAGTAATAAGAAACACGAAGATGCTTGGGAATTGGGTACAGGTATGAACTACTCAATCAATGAAGTGTTCAGTTTCTTTCAAGAAGCATTTGGTGATTTAGAAAAAGTACATTTGCCTGATGTACCTGGAAATTATAGAAAAACTTTAAGAGAAAACGATGATACTCTTGAAAGATTGGGATGGGCACCAAAAGATAAGTTAAAGGATTATATTTTATCCCTTAACAAATAAAAATAGGTTTAATAGATAAGATATTATCGGTTATGAAATATGGTATATTGTTTATCATTGTTATTTTATTTTCTGGTTTTTCACAAACTGAAAGTGAGTGGGAAAAGAAATACAACTCGGTGAAGGAAGAAAGAGATATGTACAAAAAGGCATCAGAAATGTTGTTGAAGAATTGGAAAGAGTGTGAAGAAAAAGTAACAAAGATAATAAGTGAGTAAAATAGTTAATTTATTTGGTGGACCTGGTATTGGTAAGTCTTCCATAGCAGCGGGAATAACATACAAATTAAAGAAAAATCACATCACTTGTGATAATCCCTATGAGTTTCCAAAGTTGTTAGCATGGGATGAAAATCACTCTGCAATCGCAGACCAACTTTATGTTTTAGCAAATCAACATAGAGGTATTGTTAAAAGTTATAAAAAAGTAGATTACATCATTTTAGACTCACCTATCCTACTTTCACTAACTTATAAAAACTACTATAAATCAGATGGCTACCCATCATCTTTATATGGTCAAGCATTTGATAAAATGGTTTTGGATGTATTCAATCAATATGATAATATTAACATTGTATTGCAAAGAACTGAAGGTAATCACAATGATGATGAAAGGTATCAAAATTTAGAACAATCTAAAGAGTTAGATAAAGTTATTGAAAATAGTTTGATAACAAATGGTATACAATACTATTCAGTAAAAGTTGGAAAAAATACAGTTAAAGATATTCTGAAAATTATAAAGAGTGAGAGTAACTGATAATTGGACACGAGAAATGAGACGGTATCGTATCATTGAACATCGATTAAGAGATAAATCAGTCTACACTGTTGAATGGAACGATAGATGGTTTTTAGGTCTTTGGGGTAGATGGCATGAAAAGTTTCATACACTTGACATGGAAGACGCAATAAAAACAATTCAAAGACTTGTTCATAAAAAAATAAATCGTTAAACATTTGGATAATTCAAATATTTTTCTTATATTAGAGTTGTAATTGTTAAAAGACCCTAATATGAGTAAAGTAATTGGCACAAAGTACGGAATTGAGATTACCAAACCTTGGAATCAAAAGATGTACGATTGGAACGAATTAGTTGGAAAACTAATTAAAATTGATTTGTATAACAAATTAGAAGAGTTCTACAAAAAAGGTGATGTGAAAGGAATGAATAAAATTGCATCAACTTTAGGCCCTTCTTATGGTGAAGGTTATGATATTGATTCTATGTATGAATCAATTTACGATGATATTGTTCAAACTCAAAACTACACACTTAATGATGAATTAGAGTGGATGGTAAAAGATGGACTAATTAAAGAACCTAAATACGGATTTGTAGGATACGATAAATAAAAGATATGAGTTTAAGAGATACAGTAAAAGATTGGTTAAAAGAGGGAAAGGAATTTGATACTCCTAAAAATCCTCTTTGTTCGAAAAGATTGGTTAAACAAAACCTTTCACAAATTTTAGAACTATTAGAAGAAGATTCTCCTTATATTGCAAAAGAGAGAATTAAGTTTCTAATATCTGATATTGAAAATGGTAAATTAGACGCAGGACAATTATGAAAGAAAAGAAAGTAAGACAGTATAGAAGTAGACAAGGTAGAAGTGATAAACAATACGAATCATCTATGAAGGCAATGACTTATGGTTGTGGTTTATTTTTAGTTATTCTTATAGTTTATGGTATTGTAAATACACTTATGAATGTATTGGGTTAAACGAAAAATCCAACAAATCAAACGGGTGATTGATTTTTTTCCTTTGATTTGGAATGGGTTTGATTTTGATTATCGTTATGCATTAGACCTTTTCAAAAAACAATTGGAAAGGCAAGTTAAGTTTATGGAATCCGATAGAGCAATGACTTTAGAGGCTAAAAACAATGCTCAAAAAATCAAAACTGCAATCCGATTGATGGATAAAGTTTATGATGAGGAATATGCAATGGAGTATCATTCTACAATAGATAAACTTTATGGAACAACTCATTATGATTTTGAAGAATTGGATAAGTTAGATGAAAATGGAGAACCTTTGTATCGAATGAAACTTTGGAATGAGAATGCAGTTGATGATTCTCATCAGAAAGAGATTGATGAGGTTCGAACCGAAATGATGTTATTAGGTAGAGATAAACAAAGGAGAGCACATAAACTACTTTGGGATTTTATAGAACATAATATTCAAAGATGGTGGGATTAAAAATATGGGAAATCTAAATAGACAAGTACCTATTGTGGTGGTTCACAAAAAACCTCGTAAAAATGCAAAGATACAATTAGAGGTTTTTGAAAATACCAGAGTTGATGATATTATTTCATCGGCAAAAAGAAAACCACTAATACCTAAAGAAAATGAAATATTGGATATAGGTGTTGGTGAAAGTTTTATTGAAAAGTATAAACACAAATATAAATTAAATTAAAAGTTTAGAAAAGATTTGAAGTTTGAAATATGAATTGGATAGATAAAATTTACATCATATCACTAAAAAAACACGAAATTAGAAGACAAACAATATTTTCTGATTTAGATTCTGCTGGTTTTGATACTTCTAAAATTGAATGGATTGATGCTATTGATGGTAATGAGTTAGATATCAATCAATGTATTCAAGACAACACAATAAATACTACATTCAAAGACCCAAGTGGAATTTTAACAAAATCAATATACGGTTGTGCAATGTCCCACAATTTAGTTTATGAAAGATTTTTAGAAACAAACGATGAAGAAGTTGCTTTGGTATTGGAAGATGATGCTTCGGTAACTCATACTCTACTTAGACTTTTACTTACAAAAGGATTTGGTTACGAGAAGTTTTCTGAAGAATTAAAATCTACTGATTGGGATATTTTATTAATGGGTGGTCAAGAAAAAAGAATAGAACATTCTCAGTCAAATTCTTTTATACTAAAACCCGTAAAAAGATATCCTACAAATTACGCAGGACATTCTTACTTAATAACAAAGAATGGTGCGAAAAAACTATTAGAAAGTAATAAAACAATTCAATTTGCGGCAGATACTAATATTTACTGTTGTGATGCAAATTTGTATTGTACTCCAATATCATATTTCACACAAAAAGTAGGAACTCTTGAAAAGTATACACACACAAGACTTAAAAAAGAGTTTGAAATGTTTTTGATGGTTTATGAAGGTTTGGGTGAAGAGGTAGTTTCATCAACTACATTTGGAGATTATGGATTTACCGAATCTGAATTTGAACAACTTTACAAAACATCACAAGTTTCAAATAAGATACAATTAGATAGTATCAATTGGAACTCTTTCATTGCACCAAATGGTGATGAAATTAAAAATTGGGCAAATATAAACTTAAAATATGAGTAACATAGAAAAACAATATCAAGGTATCCTCAGAAAGTTGGTACTATATGGGAAAGAAAAAGGAGATAGAACAGGAACAGGTACACTATCTTATTTTGGAGACCAAATCAGACACGATATGAGTGAAGGGTTTCCTTTACTTACCACAAAAAAGATGGCAATCAAAACAATGATGACCGAATTAAAGTGGTTCTTAAAAGGAGATACCAACATTAAGTACTTGGTGGATAATGGGTGTAATATTTGGAATGGTGATGCATATAAGAATTACGCAAGTATTGAATGTAATCCACCACACGACCATTCATTGAGTATGAGTGAATTTATTGAGAAGATTAAGACCGATGATGAGTTTGCTAAGAAGTGGGGTGAGTTAGGTCCAATTTATGGTAAACAATGGAGAAAATGGTCTGTTTATAACTTACAAAAACTTATAGTTCAAGTTGACCAAATTAAAAACCTTATAGAACAACTAAAAACAAATCCAGATTCTCGTAGATTGATGTTATCAGCTTGGAATGTTGGTGAGATTGATGAAGTGGTTCTACCACCTTGTCATTATGGATTCCAATGTTATGTATCTGAAGGTAAACTATCTCTAATGTGGAATCAGAGAAGTGTGGATACATTTTTAGGATTGCCATTTAATATTGCATCTTACGCAACTTTACTTCTTTTACTTTGTGAAGAAACTGGGTTAAAACCAGGTGAACTGATTGCTAATTTAGGAGATGTACATCTTTACAAAAACCATATCCAACAAGCAAAAGAACAAATCGTAAGAGAACCCTATAAGTTACCAACTATCAAATTATCGAATGTTGATATACTTAATGGTGAGTTCGATTACGAAATCAAAGATTACGAATATCATCCAAGTATAAAGGCACCATTAAGTAACTAATGACAATACACATACCTATATCAGATTTAGAACCAAAAGTTAGAGAACTTTATTTACAAAATAAGATTCAGAGTTTAGGAATAGATTATGCACCCAATTCAATTATGGGATGGGTTGGTAAAGAAGAGATTGAAGTATTCAACTTTTCAAAGGTATGTAAGATGGATAATCGTTGGACTGGATATAACTTATACGAATGCGAAACTGAAATAATAGTAGAAATAGAAGGATTATGAAACCATTAAAAGAGGCAACTCACGATAAACACAAAGAGGTAGAAAGAATGCCATTCAATGTGAAAATGTTCAAAGGTGAACTAAAACCAGATGAATATGGTTGGTATCTTCGTTCTCAATTAGCAATCTTTTCTACTTTGGAAAACAATTTTAAGTTTCCACATGAGGGTTTGAAAAGAGAACAAGTAGTATTAGATGATTTGATGTATTTAGGTATAAATGAATTAACACCCGATTTAGCAACAAGAGATTATACTGAATATTTAAGGGGGTTATCACAAGAAGATGCAAATGCTCATATCTACCTAAACTACTTAGCAATTATGTTTGGTGGTCAGATGATGAAAAAGAATACACCAGGTCAAGGTAAAATGTATGACTTTGATAATATGATGGAATGTATGCAATCAGTAAGAGAAATTCAAAAAGATGAGTGGGCAGATGAAGTCAATAGAGGATTTGATTTTATGATTGAGATATTTAGAAACTTAGAAAAATGTATTATAAAAGATGTATAAGTTAAAGGATAGAATATTTCACCATTCAGAAAAGTTCAAAAATCTAATTGAACAACAAGAGGGTGTTCAGTTAATTGATACTGATGATTATGGTTGGGAAAACTATCGTTATGAAAATGATAGATTCAGACTTGCCCATGTTGAACGATATTCTCATATGGGATTAGAGGTTGTACACATAACTTGTTTTCCAAGAGAAAACTCAAAGATGCCTGTTTTTGGATTTGATGTAGTTGGATATCAGAATGATGAAAAAGAAATGTCAAAAATTAGTGGGGTGTTTATTGATTGGTCACCAATCTTAACAACTGATAAATGGCATGATACTCAATGGAACAAAGATAGAAAGTTACCTTATTGGGCAACTGTATTTTCGGAGGATTTCATAGCAGTAAGACCTACTGAAGATGAATACGAAAAAGTATTCGAAGTTGGATTTGATGCATTCGAAAGATGGTTAGAGAGATTAAATACCGATGAGGATTTAACTGATGATGTAAGTGAGATTGAACAAATCATTGAAAGACAAAACACTTATTGTGAACATCAGGCATCTAATAAAAGAACAATGGGTGCTCTAACTGCTAACATTGGTGAGGAAAAGGCAAGACATTTCATGACAGAAGTTCTTTTCCCAAAAATAAAAACTGACAATATGTCATAATTTGGAATTGTGGAATAAATTTCGTATATTTGTAGAATATGTTTAACGCAGAAGAAATTAAAACAGTAGAAGGTTTCAAAAGACATTTTGGTGAACCTAAAGAAGGAATGTTAATGGATTTAACTCAAGAGTTCATTGAAGCATATCATAGACATGGTGTAGACCCATTTGAGTTGGTAGATGGATTTGGATTGGACTGGGTTAAATTAATAATGAATTATAACGAATCGGTTGAAGAATATGAGTTATGTGCAATATTCAGAGACCTAATAAATGATTATATAGAAACAAAAACAAAATAAATTAAGTTTATGGCAAATATTGGTAAACCCCTTGCAGATAGGGTTCTTCTTAAATTAGAAGAAGTATCTGAAAAAAAATCAAGTGGTGGTATTATTCTTAACACATCCACCCAAACCGTTCAAACTGCTGAAGTAGTTGAAGTATCCGATGGATTCATTGGTCAGAATGGTGAACTAATTAAATTAAATGTGAATAGAGGTGATAAAGTTCTCATCAATAATGGTGCAGGGCAAAAGATTCGTTTAGAGGGTCATGATTACTTCTTAGTTAGAGAATCAGAAATTTTAATGGTAATATAAGTTATGAATAATAAACAAATCAAATTTTCAGATAATGCTAGACATCTACTTAAAGTAGGATTAGATACTTTAGCAGATGCAGTCAAAGTAACACTTGGACCTGCTGGTAGAAATGTACTACTTCAAAAAGGTAGTGGACCCCATATCACAAAAGATGGTGTGAGTGTAGCAAAAGAAATTCAATTAGAAAATCCATTTATGAATATGGGTGTTCAATTGGTAAAAGAAGTATCACAAAAAACTGCTGATGAAGCAGGTGATGGTACAACAACCGCAACAGTCCTTGCTCAAGCAATTGCAGAAAAGGGATTTGAAATGGTAGAATCTGGTACAAATCCAATTTACCTTAAACGAGGTATGGATAAAGCAGTTGAAGTTGTGGTATCTGAATTAGAAAAACAAGCAGTAAAGGTTGGTGATAAAGTAGAACAAATTGCTACTATTTCTGCAAATTCAGATGAGAACATCGGTAAACTTATTGCCGATGCATTTGAAAAAGTTGGTAAAGATGGTGTAATCACAGTTGAAGAAGCAAAGGGTATCGAAACTTACATGGAAGTTGTAGATGGTATGCAGTTTGATAAGGGTTATCTTTCAACACACTTTTCAACCAACCAAGAAAAGATGCAAGCAGAATTAGAAAATCCATACATCTTATTATATGATGGTAGAATTTCTAATATGAATGATATTCTAAAACTATTAGAAGGTGTAGCACAATCTTCTAAACCTCTTGTAATCATCGCAGATGATGTAGAAGGTGAAGTTTTAGGAACTTTAGTAGTAAACAAACTTAGAGGTGCTCTGAATGTATGTGCAGTAAAGGCACCCGCATTTGGTGATAGAAAGAAAGAAATCATGAGAGATATTGCAACCGTAACTGGTGGTACTTTCATCACTTCTGAAGTTGGACACAAGTTAGAAGATGTTACATTAGATATGTTAGGTGTAGCAGAAAAGGTTGTAGTTACTAAAGACAATACTACTATTGTAAATGGTGCAGGAACTGCAGAGGAAATCGCAGAGAGAGTTCAGTCAATCAAGAATCAAATCGAATCATCTCAATCAGATTATGAAAAAGAAAAGATGCAAGAGAGATTGGCAAAACTCGCAGGTGGAGTTGCAGTTCTTTATATAGGAGCAGGTTCAGAGGTTGAACTCAAGGAGAAGAAAGATAGAGTAGATGATGCTTTACAAGCAACCAAAGCAGCAATTGAAGAAGGTGTTGTTGAGGGTGGTGGTATTGCTCTACTTCGTACTTTGAAAGCACTGAATGATTTAGAAACTGAAGATGCTTGGGAAACTGATGGAGTTGAAGTAATCAGAGAAGCACTGTCTGCACCAATCGTTCAGATTTTGGAAAATGCTGGACAAAATGCTACTGATATCATTTCATCTTTATACACTCATTGGGAAGTTGAAGGTGGTGAAACTTTAGGTTACAATGCTAAAACTGAAGAGTTTGTGGATATGTTTGCGGATGGGGTTATTGACCCGAAAAAGGTTACGAGAACCGCAATCCAAAATGCAACATCTGTTGTTGGTATGATTTTAACTACTGAATGTATGGTAGTGGATAGACCAGATGAAAAAGAAGAATCACAACAAAAACAAATGCTAATGGGTTAATTCGTAATTCTCGAATCACGAATTGGTAAAAAGGGGGAACGGTTGGTTTCCCCTTTTTTTATGTTAAAAGTTTACATAAAGTACACAAATAAAGATTTAGAAATCCAAAAATTAAAGAACCGAATCGCAAGATTAGAAGAAAAACTTACCTCATTATAACATACAGAACTTCATAATTGTTTTTTGTATTATATCA
>Ga0181570_10003152_pt1 | contig 12718 bp, 13 predicted proteins | sample 101ome_18_FD_148667 | JGI IMG/M metagenome (GOLD analysis project Ga0181570, IMG submission 148667) | Coastal salt marsh microbial communities from the Groves Creek Marsh, Skidaway Island, Georgia - 101406AT metaG (spades assembly) | ecosystem: Environmental > Aquatic > Marine > Intertidal zone...
TATGTCCGGGATTGCGCGTCACCCTCACCGACGAAAAAAAGAAAGAAAAAACCGAGTGGTATTACGAAGACGGTATCGCGGATTATCTCGCCGATGCGACGATTGATTTTCCGGTGATTCCCGAAACCCCATTTACTTCCCATTTTGAGGGCGGAACTGCCGCTGTGGATTGGGCCATCCAATGGCTTCCCGAGGGTGGCGACGTGGTCGCGGAATCCTATGTCAATTTGATTCCCACGCCACAGGGCGGCACCCACGTGAATGGTCTGCGGTCGGGGCTGCTCGAGGCCATGCGGGAATTTTGCGAGTTACGTAATCTGTTGCCCCGTGGCGTCAAGCTAACTGCTGAAGATTTGTGGGATCGCTGCTGTTATGTGCTGTCGTCGAAGCTCCAGGATCCGCAGTTCTCTGGCCAGACCAAGGAGCGGTTATCCTCCAGAGAGGCGGCGGGCTTTGTCACGGGAGTCGCCAAGGATGCATTCGCATTGTGGCTCAATCAGCACACCTCAGACGCCGAGCGCTTGGCGGAAATCTGCATCGAACGTGCCCAGAGTCGGCTGCGCTCTGCAAAAAAAGTGGTGAGGAAGAAAGTTTCAGCAGGACCCGCATTGCCCGGCAAATTGGCGGATTGCACCTCGGAGGACCCGGGGCGCGGCGAATTATTTCTGGTGGAGGGTGATTCCGCGGGTGGCTCGGCCAAACAAGCGCGAGATCGTGAATATCAGGCGATCCTGCCTCTGAGGGGGAAGATCCTCAATACCTGGGAAGTCGACGCCAGCGAAATTCTTGCCTCTCAGGAGGTGAATAATATATCGGTGGCGCTGGGCATAGAGCCCGGGAGCGCTGATTTGAGTCAGCTGCGGTATCACAAGGTATGTATCCTCGCCGATGCCGATTCTGACGGCCTCCATATTGCGACGCTGATTTGCGCGCTGTTTCTCAGACACTTCCGGCCTTTGGTGCGCGCCGGGCACGTTTTTGTGGCGATGCCGCCGTTGTATCGCATCGATGTGGGCAAAGAGGTGTATTACGCGCTAGATGAATCAGAGAAAAATGGCATCCTCGATCGCCTGGCTGCCGAGAACAAGCGTGCGAAGCCTTCGGTCCAACGTTTCAAAGGGCTGGGCGAGATGAACCCCCCGCAGCTCAGAGAGACAACGATGGATCCGGATACTCGTCGCTTGGTACAACTGGTGCTCGATGAAGGCGCCGATACTGACAGCACCTTCGACCTGTTGCTTGCGAAGAAGCGGGCTGGCGATCGCAAACATTGGCTTGAGCGAAAAGGTGATCTCGCAGATATCGCCAGTTAAGTCAGGAGCTCGATGCGAGCGGTACATAAGCAGCTGACACCGGACCGCCGACATCTGTCAAATCCGCTACCGTTCAGTGGAGCGAGTAGGCAGTCAACTATTAAAGGAGAGGCACTATGAAGAATCTATTGGCATGGCTGGCTTTAACTGCCTTGACGTCGACCGCGCCTGCTTGGGCGGACTGGCAGATCGCAGAGGGCTCCCGAATTCAGTTCGTATCGATCAAGCAGAATACGATCGGAGAAATCAGCCATTTTGAGCGCATCACCGGCGCCATCTCGGCGCAAGGGCAGGTTGATATTCGTATTTCACTCGATTCACTGGAGACCATGATCGGCATCCGCAACCAGCGGATGAAAGATCTGTTATTCGAGGTTGGAATATATCCAGAGGCCGTCATTACCAGCCAGCTGAGTGCTGACGCGCTCGCGCTGGTTGCTGCCGGACAGGGTGGCGAGGTGACGGCCGACATCGCTATAGATCTTCATGGCAACACGGTAACAAAGCCGGTCAAGCTGCTGGTGACGCCGTTGAGTGATGCTCTAGCTGTCTCGACGACAGAGCCCATACTGATTAATGCGGCAGAATTTGGTCTGGAGCCCGGTGTGGCGGCGCTGCAGGAAGTCGCAGGATTGCTGGCGATCAGCCGGGTAGTGCCCGTCACCGTCAGTCTTCGCCTCGCTAAGTCAGAGGGATAGGCCTCAAGCGTTACTGCCAACCAGCGGCGCGCAGCGTCGCGTCGAGCTCGGCACGATAGCGCGTTGCCGCGGCCACGTCGCCCGTTGACTGACTGTATTGCACCAATGCGGCAAGCACGTTCGGCTGGCCCGGGGCCTCGCGTTGAACGTGGCTCAGCGTTTCAAGTGCTTCTTTGGGTTGCCCCTGATCGTTGAGCGCAATGGCCAGTACGTAGTGGTAATAACCGGGGGTCGTTTCCAGCATCGCTGCTTTTTTCAGGGCAGTCAGTGCGGCGTCAGTGTTGGCGAGCCGCACTTCCAGTAGCCCCAAGGCAAACCACAGGCCGGCGTCTTTGGCATTCAGTGAAATGCCCTCGTTCAATATGATTTTTGCCGCCCCGTCATCACCGATCAGGCGATACAGGTCGGCTAGATTGATGCGCGTCGCGCTTGCTTGCGGGTTCTTCTTAAGGGCGCTGAGCAGCCCTTTTCTGGCAGCTTCGACATCACCGCGCGCCAGCTGAAACCCACTCAACTGTGTCAGCACCGATGGCATGTCCAGATGCTGGGATTGCACGCTAATGTACTCGTCAAATAAGGTGTTCAGGCGCTGCTCAGCGCCGGTTTGGGGTGCAACTGAGACCTCTGCCAGCTGCTGGGCGATGCCCATACGATTTGCCAGCACCGGGTCTTGGGCGAGCGGTAGGAGTAATGCCTTCCGTTGTGGGACGGGTAGTGCCGCGGTCGCCTCGATCGCCGCCAGCCGAATCAACGGATCTTCGCTACCGAGCCACAAGGAGAGCGAAGGCATCAGGTGCTCTGGCGCCAATCTGCCGAGATGGGCGATTGCCGAGGCACGCAGCATGCCCGTGGCGCCCTCATGATTAGCCGTCGCGATCAGTGTGGGTGTTGCGCGAATATCCCCCCGGCCTGCCGCATGAAACGACCGCGCTGGATGATTGCGACGATCCGGGAGTCGAACGCCCCAGTCTATCAGCGCCGAGTAGGCCCAGTCGGCGCTCTGGTCGCGATGACATTGGTTACAGGCATTCGGGCTCCCCGTGCTCAGCGACAGATCGGGCCTCGGAATGCGCATACTGTGGTCGCGCCGGGCATCGACCCCCATATAAATTTGGCTGGGCATGTGGCAAGCGACGCAGGCACTGCCGGTGCTGTCCGCGCTATGCCGATGATGCTCCGCAGTGTCATAGTGGGTCGCAAGATGGCATTGCCCGCACACGGCGTTGCCCTCGGCGACAAGCTGATTGCTGTGGGGATTGTGGCAATCGGTGCAAACCACGCCCGCTTGGTGCATTTTGCTCTGGATAAAAGAGCCGTAAACGTAGACCTCGTGACGGATCTGCCCGTCTGGCCAGTACAATGGTTCCTCGATCAGGGCCAGCCGGTGGGTGTCCAACAGCGGCTTGCCCGGGTGGTATTCACCGAGGGTGCCCCGTCGGGCATGACAACGCCCGCAGGTATCGATCTGCTGTGACGATAGCAGTGCTTCGGACCGTTCGGCGATGGTCGCTTTATCGCGCCAGCGCCATTCACCGCGCGCCGTGAGGCTCATTGCAAAGCCGGTCTCATCCGGTTGGAGCGTCCCCGCGGTGGCCCGTTTCACGTGCTCGCCACCCGGACCATGGCAGGCCTCGCAGCCCACATCGATCTGTTCAAAGCGCGTGTTGAAGCTATCCGAGTCGGCATCGTAGCGCTTTTGTACATCGGTGCTATGACACTCGGCGCAGCTGGTATTCCAGTTGAAGTAGCCGCTGGTCCAATGCAGTGGATCCCCCGCGATGATCTGCTCTTGGGGGTAGAGGTGGAACCAGCGTTGACCTCCCTCCGCGGAGGGTCGCGTGTCCCAGGCGATCGTTAACGCCTGTAGCCTGCCGCCCGGCATGGGTAGCAGGTATTGCTGCAGCGGGTATACGCCAAAAACGTAGTGCACGGGGTAGGTTTCCAGTGCGCCCTGCGCATTGTCGGTGGTCACAAAAAACTGATTATCTTGGCGGCTAAAGGTTGTAGTAACCCCACCGTATGTGAACGTCGCATTGTTGAAATCACCCAACACGCTATCTGCCGACACCGCTTGCATCGCAAGGTCGTGGTGAGAGTTGTGCCAGTCCGCTGCGGCGCCCTCGTGACAGTCCGCGCACACGGTATTTCCGGTATAGGCAACCGTGCCGGCAACGCCGGGGGTTGATAGCAAAAGACCGATCAGCAGCGCGGCTAGTTTGCCGCGCCCGGTCGCCGCAACGCGTGGCTTTGCCCGAGTATCGGTGTCGCAGTTCGTGGTTAGGCTGCGAGGGGTTGAGCGTGACAGGGTGGCCGAGCTGCCGGGGGTCCCACCCATCCTCTTTAAGCAATCTTGTCGGCTGTCGATGGGGAAACCCCGCTGGATATGGCGAATGTGGATAATGACTCCCCTCTGCAGCGATTGCCTCGGCGCGCCCAAGGACGAACCACGCCAGATTTCCCGATGGCGCGTCCTATTACAGAGAACCGGAACTGTGCGTGCAAGTCTCACACGTCCTCGCAGTTAGCGGGGTCGAGGCAGGTGGCGTGAGTCGCCTTTACTTTGGGCGCCCCCGATTCGTGGAGCACCACCACGGCGCAACATTACAACGGAACGTAGTCCACTATGTCACAATTCCCGAATTCATATTTGGGTGGCCGCGCGGCACTGCCAAGGCCGGCGTGATGGCGACATTTCACAGAGAGAGAAGCGACATGCATGTTGGTATTTTGCGGACGGACACTGTGCGCCCCGAATGGGTATCAACCCACGGCGAGTACCCAGATATGTTCGAGCGGTTGCTATCCGAGGAGGCAACCGATCTGAGATTTACGACCTGGAATGTGGAGATAGGAGAGCTACCCCTCACGGTGGAGGCCGCGGATGCCTATCTCATCACCGGCAGCAAAAGTAGCGTTTACGACGATAAAGCCTGGATCGGTGCGTTGGAGGAGTTTGTTCGTGCATTGCACGCTAACCGGCACAAACTGATCGGCATTTGTTTCGGGCATCAGCTGGTGGCGCAGGCGCTGGGCGGCACGGTCGCAAAGTCACCCAAGGGGTGGGGCGTGGGCATCAATTGTTACGAGATCGACCGATCGGCGCTCGATCTCGCAGATGGTGGAGAGGTCTGTTTGATTGCGTCCCATCAGGATCAAGTGGTCGCGTTGCCGCCCGGTGCGCGACAGATTGCCCGCAACGACCACTGTGAGTTCGCGGGCATGGCGATAGGGGATCACATTCTCACGTTTCAGGGGCATCCCGAATTCACCCCCGCGTATTCTCGGGAGATTATGCACTTTCGTCGCGAAATGATCGGCGAGTCGCGGGTGGTTGACGGCTTGCAAAGCCTTGAGGACCGCCAGCACGAAGGAGCCAGAGTCGCCCGCTGGATGCTGCAATTTATGCGTCGGCAGTAGTCCTACCAGTTACCCGTATTGGGCATCGATGCCCAGGGTTCCTGCGTGGGTAACGCCTCGCCCGCCTGCAGCAGCTCAATCGAAATGCCGTCAGGTGATTTGATAAAAGCCATCCGTCCGTCGCGCGGTGGCCGGTTCAGGGTCACCCCTTTATCGAGAAGGTGCTGACAGGTCGCATAAATATCGTCGACCTGATAGGCCAGATGCCCAAAGTTACGGCCGCCGTCATACTGCTCAGGGTCCCAATTGTAGGTGATCTCAACGAGGGGTGCCTGACGCGCCTTGGCGGTTTCGAGGTCCTCGGGTGCGCTGAGAAACACCAACGTAAATCGACCCGCTTCATTGTTGTAACGATAGGCTTCGACCAACCCGAGCTTATCGACAAAAAAGTCGAGGGTGTCATCGAGATTGGCAGCGCGGATCATTGTGTGTAGGTAGCGCATGGTGGACTCCGGAGTCTCTTTAGCAATCATTCTAGGCTAACCGGGCACCCGGGCGCGAAGTCTGCGATACACTTCGCCCCCTTTTATCGTTTGCTCGCAGTGGAAGTCTGGATTTATGTGGTTTCGAGCCCTTCGCCCCTACCGTTTACCCAATCGCCTTGGTATCGATGCGCAAGAGCTGGAGCGCAGACTGCAGTCGCGCACGTTCAGTCCTTGCTCGCCGGCGCAGGCCTCTAGTCTGGGTTGGGTGCCTGCCCTAAGTGACGATGCTTCTGCGCTGGTGCATGCCGCAGGGCCTTATTGGATGGTTCGCCTAAAGCGCGAAGAAAAACTATTGCCTGCCACAGTGGTCAGGGAGCAAGCGAATGAACGTTGCGCGCAAATCGCCAAAGCGCAGGGCCGCAAGGTGAGTCGGCGCGAGCGGCTCGCGGTGGCCGATGAGGTTACGCAGGATTTATTGCCGCGCGCCTTTTCGCGCTCAACGACAATCCGGGCGGTTATTGCTGATGCGGCAGGCTGGATCTGGATAGACAACGCCAGCGCGGGTCGTTGCGAAGAAGTGCTGAATCACCTGCGCGAGGCGCTGGGGAACTTGCCAGCTGTGCTGCCCGATACCCAGAAAGCACCGGCTCACGTTATGACGCAGTGGATGCTCAACGGTGCCGTCCCTGAGGAGATCGCGCTGGCGGAAGAGGCAGATTTTGCGGATCAGCGCGAGGCGGGTAGCTCAGTCAAGGTGCGGGGGGTGCCCTTGGACAGTGAAGAAGTGCTCGCCCATCTGTCCACGGGGCATCAGGTCTCTCGCCTGGCACTCGAGTGGGGAAACCGTGTGGCAGCTGTTGTTGATAAAGATCTCACGTTGCGACGTCTGAAATTCAGCGATGCGATCCGAGAAGCCAACGACGAGCTCGTTGAGGACCCGCTGGCCCGAGCCGACGCGGATTTCCTTATCATGTGTGAAATTCTGAGTGGACTCCAAGCTGCCCTGCTCTCTGCGTTTGGAGGCGTTGCTGAATGAGCGAGGTGGCACCCGGTCGATACCGTCATTACAAGGGGGGCGAGTACACGGTGCTGGGTGTTGCGCGACACTCGGAGACCGAGGAGTTGGTGGTGGTGTACCGCCCAGATTATGGTGAGGGCGGCTTGTGGGTCAGGCCTCTGGCCATGTTCACTGAGACCGTAGAGACTGAGCAGGGCCCTGTGTGCCGCTTTTCCCCGTTGCTACCTCGGTCTGGCGGGAACTAGTTTTCTGTGCCCCATGTTCGACTCATCTCGATGTAGAGATAAGACGCGGTCCAGGTAATCAGCACAAATCCTGTGAGCGCCTCCATACCCGCGAGTAAGCGCATGGGGCCGTGTGCGACGATGTCGCCAAACCCGACCGTGGTGAAGGCGGCGTAGGAGAAGTAGAGATAATCCGCAGCGGATCCCTCAAAATTGCCTTCCAGAAATCCGAATCCGGAATGTGCAGAGATCCGGTATGCCCCTGCAAAAATAGCGATCTCAACCGAGTGGGCAATAAGCGACATCACCACGCCAAAGAGCAGCCGGAACCGCGGATAGCGCCCGATTAATCGGACCCCACCATTAAGTCGCCTGAGTACAGCGTAATGCACTACGGTGGCCAATATAACGGCGAGACAAATCACGCCCAGGTTCCCCATGTTCTCCCAAAAGGTGTGGTCTTGCATGACGTCCTCCCTCGCATCTGACGTTACGTGATTATTTCTGAACGGTCCATCTGCTGCGTGCTGTGATGTCTGTGGGCCTGCTGGGAGCACATTGCGACGGAGTGTCCGCTTGGTCTAAGGTCATGGCTTTAGAAGAGGAGAACAGAGGATGTTGGGATACCCGTTTGTGAGAGTAGTCATTGTTGCTGTGGCCCTGTTAGCCAATGCTGCGCAGGGCCAGAGCTTGCCCGCCGGCCCCACGGCTTTTGTATTAATTGGGCGTTTGCATGCGTTACCTGGCGAGGCAGCGAATGTCATCGCCCTCTCCGCAGCAGTGGACCAAAAAGTCGAGGTGGGTGAGCCAGGCATGCTATTGCATACGTTTGACGCCGACCCCAATGATCCCCTGGGTTTTGTGTGGACTGAGGTCTACGAGAATAGTGACGCCTTGGTCTTTCACCTCGATAACGCGGATCTTGCGGCCTACTTGGAGGCGGTGTCACCCTTACTCGATGGGTTTACGGTGGAGTTGTATGGCGCCGTCTCACCAGAGGCGGTTGCGCGCCTCAGCGAGACGGGAACCCCGGTGACGCATTACCCCAACGTATTAGGTTATGTGCGCGATCTGACACCGTAACTGTCGCAATCGGCGCAGATCGGTACAGGAGGGCTCGACGGTGATGGAAGAAGACGCGGCACGCCCGCCCGAGAATCAGTGGGACCTCGGTGCACTGATGCACGCTGCGGCGGGCATATCGGCCATCGTACTCGGCGGATTGATGTACAGCCGGATGTGGGCGCGGGATCTTTTCAGCGTGCTTATGGTCGTCTCTGCAGTGAGTGCGATTTATTTTTCCTGGCGGCACGATGCCTGGGTCAGGGGGCATTGGTTGGCGATGTTGCCGGTTATCGGCATTGCTCTTGGATACGGCGGATGGCCCCCCGGCTTCACGCTGGCTTATGTTGCACTATGGCTTGCGTTTATTCACTTCGTCATACGCGGCATACAGTCCCGGCAGTCATCGGACTCCCCCTAGCAAGAAAGGGGAAGAGCAACATCCAGTGCAAAAGAGGAGCGTCCCATGAGTACTACCGTAAAGGCTTTTTACCGAGCTGTTCAGGAAGGCGACGTGGCCGCATTAGAAGGCCTCATTGATGATGCGTTCTGTTTAATCTGCCCAACCCGGGATCACGTGTTATCTGGGGTTTACGAGGGGAAAGCGCGCTTTTTTAACGACGTGCTGCCGCGGGTATTTGGCTGTGTGAACCCCGAAGAAATCGCTTTTTGTCAGGCGCATCAGATTGTGGTGGAAGCCGGAGAAGTCGTTGTTGCCATGGCCCAGAACGCCGGTTTGGCCAAGTCGGGGGAGCGTTACGATCAAATTTACCTGCACGTATTTAAGGTTCGCGCGGGAAAAATTGTTGCACTTATCGAGGGCTTTGATACGGCGCTGGCGAATCGCGCGTTGTGGCAAAGTGGTGATCCGCTGGTCCCGGATCATTTGCCCGCGCTCTCTAATCTCGCCCAGTTCCAACAGGCATGATGCGATGCCAAGCCGTGCTCCAGACCTAGAATGCTGCGGGATATCTGCCTGACAAAATCAACAAGAACCTGTGTAGCAGGATTGAGCGACTGAAAGCACCCATCAGGGGGCGCGCAATTCCTCCAGGCGCATGCTGAGCCACTGGGCAGCGGGGACCTGGCCGCCGTCGCAAATCATCCAATAGGTCTCGCCGGTCCATGAGCTCTTGGTTGCCAAGCGCTCGATAAACGCCTCGGCAGAATCGGCGTAGCGCTTGCCGCGGGTGTATTTGAGTTCAAGATGCTCGGCGGCAGTGGCAGCCGAGTACCGTTTGCCGTTGCGATCAAATTCACAGTGACTATCAGCGACAGCCTGAATTAACCACCGTATCTCGGTTTCGGCAGCGGTTTCTGTCTGCACTGTGGTGGCGTTTGACGCCGCGAACAAGACCAGGATTGGCAAAGCGCGGATCACGTGTCTGTTTGCTCTAAAGTGGCAAACAGCGGGTTGTGGTCAGAGGTGCTGACTGGCCTCGCCTCTGTTGAACGCCAAGTTAAGCCCCGGACATAGAGGTGATCCAGCGGGTTGCCAAAAGTGGTAGTGCGATGGTCGGGGGAGAATGGCACGGGGGTCAGCTGCAGCTCAGCGGCGAGCTGCTCAACCGCGCGCAGGCGCCGCTCGCTCCAAGTATTGAAATCACCGCCCAATATGATGGGCCCCGGATGCGGTCGTATAAGCGCAGCGATCGCTTCAAGCTGGGCTGAATAGGCCTCAATCCCAAAGCTGAAGTTGATGCCGTGCAGGTTAATGGCAAGCAGAGTGTCTCTGCTGTCATGCAGGGGATAAAGGGTGACGCTGGTGGCTTTGGGCGTCCTTAGCCAGGGTTCAGTCGCAGTGATATTGCAGTGCACGAGGTGAGGCACTCGCGCCAAGGTCAGCACGCCGGTTTCGATTTGGTTCTGTACATAACCTCGAACGAATGCTTCATAGAGTGACTGTTCAACCACGGTCTGGTTTTTTTTAAGAGGCACCGCCTCCTGCAAAAAGATCAGGTCTGAGCGCTCAGCGTATGCCGCAAACTCCGCGACCAAACCGGGATGCTGCGCTTTTTCCACGTTCCAATTGAGAACAGTGAAAGGCAGGATCAAACCTTGATCGGCTTCGGTAAATGGCGCTTGGGATATCGCTTCCACACAGCGCTCTGAGTGCTTCGGCTTCACCACATGTGTAGCTACTTCAGACGCACTTGCGTAGCCCAAAGTTGAGCAGATTGCCACCGCTAAGATCCACCGCAGTGAGACCGTTTCTGTCAGTAATATGGCGTTATCCATTTGTCTTCTGTCAGCTGTCTGTGCATAGATCCATAATCAGGAAACCACTCAACATCCGTCAGTAACCTCAGCGCGCAATTAATGATGACACTGCTCTCACCGGGTGCACTCCGCCCGACGGGTTTGAGGTTCAAGGTCTTCTCTTGATAGGCTATTCCTTCATTCTTATCTGATGGCTAAATTTTGCAGCTTTTTCATCATCTGGTATTCAAGGCGTTTCCGCTGATCCTCGCAGGCTTCATATCGGTGGATGGTCTTACCGCGTCAAATCTCGAGTTTGTCAACGTGGCTTTGGTTGATAACCCCGCAGTGGCCGACATCAAGATATCACCGGATGGAAAATATATGGGCTTACTGGTGCCTGTTGATGGAAGAAATGTTCTCAGCATCATCGAAACTGAGAGTCGGAAAAGCGTCAATCTGCTCAAATTTGAGTCAAATCGCCAAATTGGGGAATTCCACTGGGCGAACGAAGAGCGACTACTCATGCGCTTAGATTATTTTGAGTCCTGGTACGCGGCTCCCGTCTCTGCTGGAGAGTGGTTCTCGGTCAATATTGATGGCAAGAATAAAGAAAATGTCTTCGGATTCAGATCCTTTGCTGGCAGCAGTTCAAAAATTAAAACCCACGAGGCGGGGGGCGCCAGAGCGTCGGGACAGATAGTTGATCTACTAAGGAACGACAGAAAACATATTTTAATGAGCGCGACACCGTTTGATCCTGACGGTGACCGCCGCAGTCAGCTTTATCGAATTAATATCTATAACAGTCGCTCCAAGCTACTGGAGACGTCTCCTGTGGAAAATGCCACATTTGCCACAGACCAAAGTGGAGAGGTCAGGGTTGTGGCCGGTACCACCGCGGACTTGCTCGACAAGGTTTTTTACCGGTCTGATGAAGAAGAGCCGTGGCAGCTTTTCAGCGAGTCAGAGATTTCGGAAGGCGCGATCCAGCCGCTGGCCTTTGCAGATGCCAGCAGTCTGTACGTGAGCGATAGTAGTGCCAGCGATTTAGCAGGTATCTATCTGTATGACCTTGAGACTAGGCAAAAGACCTTAATTCATCAGGACAGTAAATCAGATCCAACGAATTTCTGGTACTCCCAGGCTAGTGGCGAGCTTTATGCAGTCGAGTACGAGACCACCCTGCCGAAATATGTTTTTGTTGGCGACGGCCCTCAGGTCGCGCGCCTGAAAAGCTTATTGTCGGCGTTCCCGGGGCAGCAAGTCAGAGTCGTAAGCCAAACCAATGATGAGTCAGCCGCGGTCGTTTTAATTTATAGCGACCGAAATCCCGGTGACTACTATCTATATGACGCGCAGACCAACCAACTTCAATTCTTGACTACCGCGATGCCAAAGGTCGACCCCAATGGATTGATGCCGATGACGCCTCTGGAGTTCAAGTCGCGGGATGGCCATGACATGGTTGGATACCTCACTTTGCCAGCTCTGGCGGAGGGCGATCCGCTACCGCCGCTTGTGGTTAATCCACATGGCGGCCCTATTGGTGTGCGAGACCGCTGGGGTTACAACTCAGAGGTGCAGCTACTTGCCCAAGAGGGGTTTGCTGTTTTGCAAATCAACTTTCGCGGTTCAGGAGGATATGGCAAGAGATGGATGGAGGCAGGCTTTAAGACTTGGGGCTCACATATTCAGTTCGACATTATTGATGCGACTGCAGAAGTGCTGCGCCAGAACTTTGCCGACCCAGAACGGGTTTGCATTTATGGCGCGAGCTTTGGTGGCTACTCTGCACTCATGGCGCCTATTCTCGAGCCAGAGATGTTCCGGTGTGCAGTAGGCTTTGTTGGTGTCTACGACTTGCCGATGCTCTATGAGCGCGGTGATGTTGCTGATCGAGCCAGCGGGATAAGCTTTCTAGAAAAAGTGATAGGGCGAGACGAGGAGCAACTCAGAGCTTTTAGTCCAGCTTATCGAGCGGATGAGCTCAATCTGCCTGTGCTTATTATTCACGGGGAGCAAGACCCTCGAGCTCCAGTCGAGCATGCTGAGGCAATGATCGAATCATTGGAAAATGCCGGTAAACCCTATGAAAAGCTGATGTTCGAGAAAGAAGGCCACGGGCTCTACGACACAGAGGCCAGAGCTGATATGTACCGGAGGATCGTGGCTTTTCTGAGAGAAAATCTGTCGAATAAATAGGGTTTGAATCCGCGACCTCAGCAAAACAATGGCGCAGGGACCTGATTTGATTACATAGATTCTATCTGCAGTACCTACTGGGCGCCCCGGATGACCAACTCATGGCGGGTGATCTTCCACCCGGCACCCGTGCGGACAAAATCGGTCAGGTAAGTCG
>Ga0181570_10003153_pt1 | contig 12718 bp, 16 predicted proteins | sample 101ome_18_FD_148667 | JGI IMG/M metagenome (GOLD analysis project Ga0181570, IMG submission 148667) | Coastal salt marsh microbial communities from the Groves Creek Marsh, Skidaway Island, Georgia - 101406AT metaG (spades assembly) | ecosystem: Environmental > Aquatic > Marine > Intertidal zone...
TTTCGCGTAATCGCACCAGACCTTAAAGGTTATGGGAAATCTGGAAAGAAGGATGGTGACTACTCCATGACCCACGTCGCAGGAGAAGTGCTTTCTTTATTAGATGAGATTGGCGTGGATAATTTCCACCTAGCGGGACACGACTGGGGTGTAGCCATATCAGATAATATCATTAGCCAAGCATCGCACCGGGTTAAACGTTACATCAGATGTTGCTTGTCGCTCCACACGTATGACCCGCGGAACTCTTTACACCACCAGTGGAATGCTGAAAACCACCAGGAGGCCGCAAAGTTAATGAATCGTGCGGAGGCTTATGTGAGAGTTTGGTTTGAGAGCTCATGTAAACCAGAACTTTTACCTCAAGAACAAGAAATAGATGAGATTATTGAAGAATTTTCCGAACCTGGAACTGGCGATGCTGTGTCTCGGTATTTTCGGGATATTCGTAAAAGTAAGCCAATAGATTTATCCAAATTTACAATGCCTATTCTTTACATTCATGGTGAACACGACCCCCGGCAGCCAATAGAATACTGTCACGGCATGGAGGAACATTTACCCGGGCTTCAGGCAATATTAATAATTGATTCTGGGCATTTCGTCACAAGAGAAAGACCAAGAGATGTGACGAATGCCATGGTCTGGTTTCTAAATTCTATGCTGGCTTCTGGACTGCCAATTTTTGAAAGGTCAAGGCATTACGGTTTGCCAACTCGCCCAGTCAAAGAGCCAGAAACAAGTTTTGGCGTTAATGCTGTTACGACGAAAACATAAGATAATATATACGCGGAGATAAATGTCAGGACGCCATTGCTATAGCAGTGGGGGCGTCACTTACCGCTAGCCTTTGCGCTGGTCTTGTTTTGTGGCACGGTATCAATGTCCCTTTGGTGAGCTCAAAGTCCACTTCCTCACCAAGCTGCATTGCTCGCAAGAAGCGCCATAGCGAAGTGACTGAAAATGTGGCTAGCTCCAAAAGTCAGGCAGATGAGAAAATGACATACTTCTACGCAGAATTGATTAAAAAGCGAGAACAACTGATACCAATAATCCTAGACAGCGGGGTATCAACCGAGCTTGAGCGCAGAGGAGCCAAAATGCGCAACGGGCAATGGTCGGGGTGCGTCGCTATTGATGATTATGAGAAACTTGTTGAGACCCACATTGCCTATATTGAGGCTGGAGCTGACATCATCACTGTGAATAGCTATGCAAGTTCTCGCCTTATGCTTGGGCCAGCAGGACTTGGTAATGAAGTTCAACAGATTAATCGGTTAAATATTTCCGCTGCAATTGAAGCAAGGCAAAAAACAAGGGCGAATGTGTCTGTTGCCGGCTCCATATCTCACGTGCTTCCATTTACTGATGGGGTTGAGGGCGCGAAACAACAACCTGATATTTCACCCGAAGAGCTATCAGATTGTTACAGCGAGATGATATCAATTTTTGAGAATGAAGGGGTTGACCTAATTCTGCTTGAAATGATGTCAATTCCAGCGCGAATGACTCCCCTCTTTCAGTGTGCAAATAAATCAAGTCTACCAATCTGGTGTGGGTTATCAGCAAAAAGAGAAACCCCGACGGCCCCATTAACCTCTTGGCACGATACGTCTGTCTCGTTTGAGGATATTGTGATTCAAGCTTGCCAATATAATTTCGATGCAATCGGTATAATGCACACTTCAGTTGACGCAATTGAGGCCGCATTAGTTGTAATAAAGAATAATTTTTCAGGTATATTGATGGCTTACCCTGACAGTGGATATTTTGTAGCGCCGAATTGGCAATTCGAAGACATAATTGAACCACAGGCGCTACTGGAATACGCTACAGGCTGGAAGAAAAGTGGATGCTCCATATTTGGTGGATGCTGTGGTCTTGGACCAGAACACACGACTGCTCTTAGTAAGCTCAAATCTGTATAGCCGTCATTGTGGAGCGTCACTCATGGCCAGCCTTTGCGTTCGCCTTGTGAAGGTGCCGAGAAATGCCTACATATACCTCAAGCAAACTGCTACAGAATATCATTGGAGTATCAAATATGCGCTTTTTTTTGATGAGTTGGTTTATCCTCTCTCTGCTGAGCAAGCCCTTGTGGGCAAGTGAAGAGGGGCAACTTACAATTGGTGCAGCCACTATAACCTCTTCAAATATTTATGCTGGAGCGTCGAATGAAACCAGAGCCCTTCCAGATTTAAAATATTCCAAGGGGGCTTTTGCAGTCGGTTTCAAAGAAGGGGTTTCCTATCAACTTTCTCCGTTACAAGAAAATAGCATCACTGTGAGTGTTGTTCCCCGCTTTAAACCTTACGATGGCAGTGACTCAGTGAGCTTGGCGGGAATGAACCGAGGGCATACGGTTGATTTTGGCATTAAAAGCAGAGTGAAGATACACGACGGTGGCTCATTAGGTATTCAACTGTTCAAAGAACTGACCAATAAACACAGCGGTACTCAAATCGATTTGGCATACAGTAAATTTATTATGAATGACGTTGCGCCGTTTTCAGTGTCCATAGGCTCAAAATGGTACAGTAGTGGTCTATCTAGATATAATTTTGGCGTCTACGATACAGAAGTGAGAGCTGGTCGCCCATCATACAACCCCGGGAACGCTTTGGTTCCTTATGTTGGACTATCCAGTTTTTACAAATTGCCGAATGGTATAGGTCTTTTTGGAAACATATCTTCACAGTTTATGCCATCAAAGTTGACGGATAGCCCAATAGTAAGCAAGAGCAATAAAACGTCGATTGTAATCGGGTTGTCCTACTCACTTTGACGTTCTATGCCGCTACCTCACCGCGACCCTAAACCCGTCACATTGCGCTGTTAGCGTTGAAGGTGAGCCTAACGCACTCATCCCCAAACTCGGCCAGCCTTTGCGCTGGTCTTATTTTGTGCCAATCTGTTCTGATAGTTTAGAAAACACAAAGCACTAGTCGATTGGAGAAGAAATGTTATTGGACACTCCCTTGTGCGACTTCGGCCGCAAAGCCCCTGATTTCAAACTGAACAACTTTGACAAAAACTCATACAGTCTTGGCCAGTTGGTTGGAGCCAAGGGTTTGCTGGTTGCTTTCATCTGTAACCATTGCCCTTACGTAAAAGCGATTGTCACAAACTTCGTTGCAGACGCCCAAAAGTTGCAAACCTTAGGCATCCAAACTGTCGCCATTATGCCCAATGATTACATTTCTTATCCAGCAGATAATCCTGAAAAGATGGGTGAGTTTGCCAAACAGCACAACTTCGGTTTTCCGTATTTGGTTGACGATACACAGTCAGTTGCAAAAGACTATGGTGCAGTTTGCACTCCTGACTTTTTTGGTTTTAATGCGAACTTAGAACTCCAATATCGGGGGCGACTCGATAATCTGACGATGGGTAAAGATGGCGCGCGAATACCAGAGCTGTTTGATGCAATGCAATTGATTGCAACTACCGGGAACGGTCCTGCAAACCAGATTGCCTCGATGGGTTGTTCAATAAAGTGGAAATGAATTCACGAGAGAAAGCTGTTTTAATGACCCGCACCCTACTCCCAGCCATATTCTTAACCCTATTCAGCCAGACGGCTTGGGCAGAAGCTGTACACACAAGCCTGAAAGCAAAAAAGCGCCAAACCTGACGCTCTGCTTCAAAAATCTCTTGGAGAAAATGGTGGGAGTGACAGGGATTGAACCTGTGACCCCTTCGATGTCAACGAAGTGCTCTCCCGCTGAGCTACACCCCCACACCATTTCATATGGTCGGCCAATCAAACCAGTATAACAATCATGTCGATGCTGGCATTGCGCCAACCGGCGGGCCATTTGCGCGGTAACGCTGGCCGCTTGCTATATCTGCACCAACCGGCCGGTCATATCAAGCCTTTTTTCGGTCAATTCCGGTCAGATATCACAAAACCTGCCGTCAAATTGCGGCAAATGCCAAGGCGGCGCAAAACTTGGCTATTGTCGCCATCATAATCGCAAGTTAGACTATGATTATGAGCATAGAAACCGCGCCAAAGTCAGATGCCCATATTGCGGTTAATCCTGCCAATAATCCCGCGATTGATCCCGCAATCACCCCCATCAATCATCCCGCGCCGATTGCGTCAACTGCCGCATCAAGACGCGATGATCTGGGGCAGGTAATCATGCCGCTGGTCGCGCTTGCCGCGCCGCATTTTACCGCTGCCGAAATCTTGACCCCGCCATCGCATTGCCAACCAAGCGCAGTGGTCTTGTCATCGCCGCATGCGGGGCGGGTTTATCCGGCCGAATTCATCGCTGCCAGCATTGCCGATGTAAATGCTCTTCGTGGGCTTGAAGATTTTGGTGTTGATCAATTGATCGGCAGCGTTCGCGATCACGGCATCACCTGTATCAACAACCAGATTTCGCGAGCCTATATCGATGTAAACCGGCCGGTTGATGCGCTTGATACTGCCATGTTTACCTCGCCGCCAGCCGCCGCCAATACTGCCGCTGCCGCATCACGCCATGTTCGGGCTGGTTATGGGCTGTTGCCGCGCCTAACCGCTGCGCGTGAGGTGATCCATCGGCAATTACTGCCGTCAGACGAGGTGGAAAGCCGCATCGCGCTTGTCCATAAACCCTATCATCAGGCGGTGCAGGCCGCCTTGGCCACCGCCCATAGCCATTTTGGCCGGTCACTGCTGATTGATTGCCATTCAATGCCATCGCATGACCAGCATGACAAACCGCTTGCCGATTTCGTGCTTGGCGATCTGCATCACAGCACGCTTGATCCGGCAATTGGCGATCTTTTGGCAAAAATCATTACCGAGGCTGGCTATAGCCTTGCCTGGAACCACCCTTATGCTGGTGGCTATATCACCAAAAATTACGGCCGCGCCGCCACGCGCCAGCAATCAATCCAGATCGAGATCAACCGCCGCCTTTATATGACGCGCAAATATACGCTTGATCCGCAGGGAAGCGAAAATATCGCCGCGCTTCTGGCGCGTATCGGGGCGGTATTATCGGATAAATTGGCCAAAGCCTAGCTTGGCGCAAACGGGTTTTCGCGCTTGCGCATCACCATGCGGATTGGCACACCGCGCAACCCGAAATCAGCCCGCAGCCCGCTTGTCAGATAGCGAAGATAGCTTTCCGGCAGATCGGCCGGACGACTGACAAATAATGCAAATGTCGGCGGGCGGGTTTTAATCTGGGTCATATAGCGAATGCGAAGCCGGCGCCCCTCGACCAATGGCGGCGGATGCGCTTCGAGCATCGTATCAAGCCAGCGATTCAACCGGCCGGTGGAAATGCGCGTGTTCCAAATGCCATACATCTCATCAGCCGCGTCAAGAAGCTTGCTAAGACCCTTTTTATGCAGCCCTGACATTTGCACAACCGGAACGCCGCGCAATTGCGCAAGCGAGGTTTGCAGACGATCCGAAATCTGGCCGCTTGCCGCCTGTTTATCGCGAACCGCATCCCATTTATTCGCCCCGATAACAATCGCCCGGCCTTCATCCTCGATCAGGCGGGCAATGGTTAGATCCTGTTTGTGAATTTCTTCGTTAGCATCAATCAATAAAACGCAAAGATGGGCATATTGAACCGCGCGCAACGCATCATCGACCATCAGCTTTTCAACCTTGTCGGCAATTCGTGCCCGCCGACGCATTCCGGCCGTATCAACAAGCTTGTAAGGCTTGCCATTCCATTGAAATGGCACTTCGATTGAATCGCGCGTAATTCCCGCTTCAGGGCCGGTCAATAAACGGTCTTCGTCAATCAAGCTGTTGATCAGCGTTGATTTTCCCATATTTGGGCGGCCAACAATGGCAATGCGCATTGGCTGGCTGACCTGTTCATCCTGCCAAACATCAATGGGGTTGCCTTCGGCATCAAGCTTTTCATCAAGCCCATCAGAATCGGTGAATAAATGGTCATCAAAATCATTATCAGCATCGCCGGTCAGAACATCGCCAAGCCCGATGGCCTGCGCTGCCGCCAGCATGGCATCATGCAAATCGACAAGCCCCTCGCCATGCGCTGCTGAAATTGGCACTGGCTCGCCAAGCCCAAGCGCCCATGCCTCTGACAGGCCAGCAGCGCCCGCCTTGCCTTCGCATTTATTCGCCAACAGCACGACCCGCGCGCCCGATTTTCTGATTTCGCTGGCAAAAAACTTGTCAACCGGCGTGACCCCAGCTTTGGCATCGACAACCATCAAAGTGATATCGGCATCGCGAATGGCCATTTCGGTTTGACGACGCATCCGCGCCTCAAGCGAGCCGTCATCAGCCTCTTCAAGACCGGCCGTGTCAATAACGGTAAAGGCCAAGCTGGCAAGATATCCCTGCCCCTCACGGCGATCACGCGTCACCCCTGGCTGGTCGTCAACAATCGCGTGCTGACGGCCAATCAACCGGTTAAACAGCGTTGATTTCCCAACATTCGGGCGGCCAACAATGGCAAAAGTAACAGTCATAAAATAATAACGATCCTATTCAAAAGCCGTAAGCGTGCCATTGCCGCTTAGGACAAACATCATGCCGCTTGCCAATTGCGGTGCAGTCACAACATCGGTTCCAACATCAATGGTTTTGCCGCCATCACCGGTATCAGCGTCAAAGGCAAAAAGGCTTCCCGATTTTGAAATGACCATAACCTTACCATCAACCACGACCGGCCCGACATAACGCGGAATGTCTTCCGATGCGACAACACCCTTTGGCAAGGCACCGGGCAAATCGACAATCCAGCGCACCGCGCCATCACTGCGGCGCAAGGCATAAAGCCGTCCATCAATGGTTAGTAGAAACAGTGATTTGCCTGCGACCCACGGCATTTCAATACCGCCAACCGGTTGATCCCAAACCAACAATCCTGACCGCGCATTAAACGCCGCGATTTGCCCTGCTTGCGAGACCGCAAAAACAAGACCGCCGTCAAAAACAGGATGCGCCCGAATGTCACCAAGCCGCTGAAGCGGGGTACGCGGGCTGAATGCAGCCAATGTATCAGACCAGATAATCTGTCCTGAATTGGCTTCGAGAAGGCTGATATCACCGCCATAGCCCGCCAAAGCCAATTGATCATTGGCAAAGGCTGGTGACGGCGCACCATAAACAACCGTATTCACCGGCAAGCCTGCGCGTTCCCAGAAAAGCGAACCATCATTGGCTGAATAGGCGAAAAGATTACCCTCAAGATCGGTTACGGCAATGACTTCTTGTCCGATTACCGTTGGCCCGCCGCGAACCGGCAAACGCAGCGATATTGACCATATTGCTGATCCATCCTGCACCGACAATGCCGCCAGACTGCGCCCACCAGCATGAACAAATAATGTCTCACCGCGAACCGCCAGCCCGCCAGCAATCCCCGGCAATGGATCATCGGTAAATTCTTCAATGCTCACCTGCCAATTGGTTTTGCCGGTTTTTATGTCAAATGCGGTGACCGTGCCATTTGGTGCAACGGTAAAGACCTGCTCACCCGCCACCACCGGCTGGGCAAGCTCGGTCAGGCTATCGCCAGACCCACCAATTGACGCGCGCCATGCCCGCTTGAACGGCAAGGCTGCTTTGACATTACCGCCAGTATGACCAGCACTTAGCCCGGGATGGCCTGCATTTAGGATATCAATCGCATCAGGCAAGCCCGCACCTTCGGCAAGTGCCGCCGGATCAGCGGCAATCATATCGCTTGCCGTAATGATGGCAATACGATCACCATCAAGGATCAATTCAGATTCTGAACAGGCTGATAGCGCAAGCAAGACAAATCCCGCCGATAGCGATTTGCCAAGCACCGACAATAATGGATGCAGCAAAGACCGACCATTCATCAAGATTCCCCTTGCCGTCATGACAACTCCCCTAGCATGCGTTTGAAACCAATTTTGTTTCGCCAGATTCATACTTTTCAAATAAAGGCTTGGCGCTATGCGCCGCGCATTACCCTTTTAGAATTTGCACCATCTGACGCGCTCGTTGACGCACCCCAGCCGGAATATCCGACAAACCTGCCAGTGATTCATATTTGGTCATTGCCGCTTTACGATCACCCGACCGCAGGGCCAGACCTGCCGCCTGTTCAAGCGCCATTGACTGCCAAGGGCCAGCCTGACTTTCAAGATCGGTCAATCGCGCGGCCAATTCATCATGTTTACGGCTTGCCGGTGCATTCATGACCGACAGCAAAATTGCCGCTTGCTGATAAAGCGGCTTCACATCAGGGTCTGTCGACAGCGCAAGATAGCTTGCCTCGGCGGCATCAAAATCTTTGTTTTCGGCCTGTGTTGCGGCGATGCGGAATTGCGCCAGCATCGCATAGCCCGGACTTAGGGTATCAAGCTGTGCTGTGAGGGCAGACGCGCTATCATCGGCTTTCAACGCCTGATGATAAATCGCGGCAGCTTCGGTTGCCTGACGATCCTGCCACGCTGTATAGCCTTGACGTGCGCCAACGCCAATAACCACCAGCGAAACCGCAATGATTACATATTTACCATAGCGCGACCATAATTCCTGCATCTGATCACGTTTCAGATCTTCATTAATCTCATCAAAAATATCAGCCATTCGTTCAACAATCACTTCCGGTCAAAACAGCATTTCACTGCTGAATGCCTAAGGTTTATCCACAGCCCGATCGGCCAATTTATCCGGCACCTTAATAGCAATTCTTTTTACCGAAATGCCAGTGCTTTATTGACCTTAATCGAAAGCTGTCTCAACATAACTTGGAATAGGAAAAACAGCCACCACTAAAAGCTAGGTAACAGCAAACCATATGCAGCGTATATCCAACCCGAAAAAGCTTCGCAAACCATTATTCTTTAACCGAAGCGAACTTGGACAGATTCTAGCAACCTATAGCACCCGCGTTGCCAGCGGTGAATGGCGTGATTACGCCATTGATCATTTGCCGGGCAGCGCCGCATTTTCGATTTTCCGGCATACGCATGAAACCCCGCTTTATGTTGTTGAAAAACAACAACGCTTTCCAACCGAAGCGCCAAAATTCACCCTTCGTGATCGCAATAAAATCCTGTGCAAAGGCAGCTCGATGCAGGAAATTGTCAGTTATTTCAACCGCCTGCCACGCCTGATCACAGGCTAGCCACCAACTGGCTCAAGTTTAGGTCTTTTTCCGCAGAAAACCATATCGATTCATTTCGTCTATTGCGCATATCTAATATATAAGATATTTCTAAATTAGAACAAAACATGAACAAATATCAGAAGGTCGCAATGCCCATGCCAAAGGCACTGCCTGACCGCTTGTGAAAGGTTGTCTAAAATGGGTTGGCATAAACGGCAACATACCGCATTGGACGAACCAAAGAATCCAACCACACTTGCCGATATGATTCATGAAGGATTGTCCGTTTTTTGCTGGTGCAACCGCTGCGGCCATAACAGCACCATTGATCCAGTGCCGCTGGCAACGGCACTTGGGTCGCTATTTCCGGTTCCCGAACTTGGCGGACGCATGCGTTGCAGCCTTTGTCAGGCTCGTGATATCGCCACCCGCCCTGCCTGGCCAAGCCATGGCGGCGGGCAAATTGCCAGACATATCTAGACCCGCTCTCTGCCCCTTTACGGCAAAACCACGCGTCAATGCCAATGAAACATCCCCTTGGGCTTGCCTGATGAGGCATGATCAGGTAGTCGTGTACAAGATACAAATTTATGGCAATCCGGCTCAATTTTTCAGCAGAGCTAAATCAAATAAAGAGGCATGTCCGATGAACGCCAGTGATACCGCAAAAGTCCAACGCTATTTACGTCAACGTTTTGGCAATCATAAATTAACGCTTGCGCGTCGTGAAAATAAGGATGATTCAGCCGAATTGATGCTGGAAGATGAATTTATCGGTGTGGTGTTTCAGGATAATGAAGATGGCGAGACCTGTTACCATGTCCAGATTTCCATTCTTGAAGAAGATCTGGATGATTAATCTTAAAATTGGGCGGTAAGACACGTCCAGTTAGACCCGCCCAATTTGACCCACGGACTCAGACCCAGCCGCCAGCACGCAACATGGCCAGCGCCAGCGCAAACATTATCAGCGCAATGGCTGAATTTAACAGCCGCCATGATCCCGGGCGCCGCATAAAGCCCGACAGCAAATAGCCGCAATAACCAAGAATGACGAAAAAAACCAGACTGGCCGTCATGGCACCAGCGGCAAAGGCTATTTTTGCCATAGCGTCAAATTGCAATGATACGGTGCCAATCAATACCACTGTATCAAGATAGACATGCGGATTGCCAAAGGTCAAAATCGCGGCCATGCCAAGACTTGTGGCAAGGCTGCCAACAGGCTGGTCATCGGCGGTCAATGCCTGATTGCCAAGCGCATCACGCATACGCAAAACACCATATCCGGCAAGCCAGATTGCCGCGCCGCCAAATAGCCATGGCGCAAGTTGATCAACAAAATCAGCAATCAAAAGCGATAATCCGCCAACCCCAACCATAATCAACAGCGCATCTGAGACCGCACAAAACAGCACAATGGCACCGATATGCTGGCGAAGAATCGCCTGACGCAAGACAAAGGCATTTTGCGAACCAATAGCCAGAATCAGTGAAAAACTGAGGGCGAAACCTGTCAAATAGGCAAAGAGCATCATCACCTCTGATCCCCGCAATGATTGTCAATATCTGACAAATCACGCGGTCATCATACAAATTTTCAGACTGGCATCATCAGTCAGGCCGGTGCCGATGGCACAAGATGCTTTTCCATAAACAGGCTTAGCGGGTCATCAAGATAGCTGCCAAATGGCTGGATATGACAATAGCCCAAAGATTCATAAAGGCCAATCGCCGCCTTTTGTAAAACCCCTGTTTCAAGCCGCACCATGGCAATGCCTTCGGCAATGGTAACCTGATCGATTTCAGCCATTAACTTGCTGGCAATGGCCTTGCCGCGATAGGCCGGATCAACATAAAGCCGTTTAATTTCGCCATAAGGCGGGCTATCTTGAAAAAACCGAACGCCAACACAACCCGCGCAAACATCATCAAGAAAGGCACCGATAAAGCGCGCTCCTTTGCCTCGCAACGCGCTGGAGTCAACAAGATGGTTGCTTTCAGCGGGATAAAGCGACGCCATATAATCATCAGACTGCCGCAATAGATGATTAGCCTCATCACCGGTAACAGGTTTGATGATCACGCTTTTTGTCACCGCCATTATCTCCCATGCTCATATCCTTAATGCAGCCCTATATTGCATAAAGCCAGAAATAGCGCGCAATGCCAAAGCCATAGACCATAAGAAACACGATATTGATCCATTTTAATTGTGGCTCTGACCGCAGCCATCCGCAATAAATCCAGATCACGCAAAATGGCAGGGATAAAAACATTGTTAGGGGATAAAGATCAAACACAACCACAATCGCGCTAAGGATACCCAGAATAAGGGCAAAATTTTTCAAATATTTTTCGGTATCTTCAGACACCATAAATCTGTCGCTAAATTCGTTTTTCAAAGTCTCTCCATTTCGGTGATCGGGCCAATATGCCGCCCGTTTGCCGTGCCCAAGGGGGCAGGCAAGCGCGATCATATGCAGGTTTAAAAGATTGAAACAAGACAGGACATAATCAAATGGTGCGGCATTGCGAAGCGCCTGACCCGAAAGCCGACATGATGTATCCAGATGGCTTGGGGCGGGTTATTTCTGGCGCAGGTTATTCTGGCGCAGGTTATTTCGGGGCGGGTTATTCACCGAATACGGCGTGCCAGCCCCCCTTGTTATCAGCTTTCCAGCCAATAATGCCTTGCAACAAAAACATCATGCCGCCTGCCCTAGCACACGGCTTGGCGCAAAATACCGGCCTGCAATCATCAAGTGATCTTTTAGGTTATCGTTAGGTAACTTTTCAGGCTGCAGCTTGGCCTTTGCGCTTGCGAATAGCATTGCGCAGAAGCAGTGAAACCACGCCGGCCATTCCGCCTAGCAGAATTGACAGAGCAAGGATCAAAGATGATTTTGGTGATATCTTTATGGGAAATGTTGGGCGCTGAATTGACAGCACATCAGCCCCTTTTTCAGCGGTGACAATAAACCGGTCAGTTGCCAACAGATTTTGAATGACATTATCGCTCATGGTGCCGGCATCATTGAAACGCGCTTCAATCATTTCAAGCTCATCTTTTGCCCGCGATATATAGTTAGATTTCAACATATGATTGATTTACGCCGCATAGAGAAAAAACTCGTTTAACAGAACCAAATCATTTGATCTGACAAGAACAAAGTTCCCGCCATTTTTCTTTGAAGACAGGTTTGCCAACATATCGTCTTCATCCTTTGAAACGAGAATACCGTCTATAAACGTCGCATTGCTAAAATCTTTAAAAAAGAATGCGCGATGTTTCATTTACCGATTTCCAGCTATCAAATGTATCTTTTGCATAAAACATAGTCCTAAAATCAGACAAGGCCGCAGCTTGATCAACAAATGGCGGCAAATTGGCCGATTCATAGGTGAGCTTTGACTCATAAACCGCATCTTTAACCAGCAATACCCCTCCGCTAATCGAAAGCGTGACCGCCACAAAAACACCAATGAACCATTTGCCATCCCAAAGAACGGCAAATAGTTCAAAAAGATCAATTTCATCATCATAAGGGGAACGAATTTCTGACATTACAAACTTTCCAACATCAGTGGTAAATCGACGCAGATCACGACACCATAATGTTTCAGCCTAGCCAGAA
>Ga0181570_10003160_pt1 | contig 12710 bp, 20 predicted proteins | sample 101ome_18_FD_148667 | JGI IMG/M metagenome (GOLD analysis project Ga0181570, IMG submission 148667) | Coastal salt marsh microbial communities from the Groves Creek Marsh, Skidaway Island, Georgia - 101406AT metaG (spades assembly) | ecosystem: Environmental > Aquatic > Marine > Intertidal zone...
TACTGCTGTAACTAACACGGACGGAACAATAACATCTACAGTATCTGCTAATACAACATCTGGGTTTAGTGTTGTGACTTATACAGGAACAGGTGCAGTTGCTACTGTAGGACATGGTCTTGGTGTTGCTCCTAGTATGGTTATAGTTAAAAATAGAGATGCAGTTTCCGACTGGAGAGTATGGCATAGTGGATTAAGTGGAAGTAATTATTATGTATCTTTAAACTTAACCAATGCAGAAGCGACAAGTACTGGTTTATTTGGAACACATACATCAAGCATTATATCTTTACAATCAGGGTCAACAGTCAATGGTAGTGGCAATGGAATGGTAGCCTACTGCTTTGCAGAAGTAGAAGGATTCAGTAAGTTCGGTAGTTACACAGGTAATGGCTCTGCTGATGGTCCATTTGTATACACAGGATTTAGACCAGCGTTTGTGTTAATAAAAGCATCGTCTTTTTCTGGTTCATATTGGTGTATATATGATACTGCAAGAGAAACATATAATGTTATAGATTCTTTACTATTTCCAAATGCAAATATTGCAGAATCAACAGACCCTTTATATAACCTTGATATATTAAGTAATGGATTTAAAGTTAGAGCAAATAATAATTCGCACAATACAAGTGGTGCAACTTACATATACATGGCTTTTGCCGAGTCACCATTTAAAAATAGCTTGGCACGTTGATGAAACAGATAACTAACAAAGGTAAGAATGAATTAGGTAACAGGTATGGGAGATTACTTGTTATCAATTCATATACAAATGATAAGTTTGGTAACAAACAATGGTTAGTTAAATGTGATTGTGGTAATGAAAAAGTTATAGTTGGCATGAATCTTCGTAAGGGATTGACTAAATCATGTGGATGTTTACAAAAAGAATGGGCATCAAATGCGTTAACTAAAATGAATACAACTCATGGACAATCTTACACAAGGGCATATAAAACTAATAATGCTATAGCGTATAAGTTACGCAAAACAAGACAAATGCCAAAATGGGCAAACAAAGAAAAGATTAAAGAGTTTTATTTAAACAGACCTGAAGGTTATGAGGTAGACCACATAATACCTTTAAATGGTGAATTGGTATCTGGATTGCATATAGAAACTAATTTGCAATATTTGACATCAAGTGAGAATAAAACTAAAACTAATAAATTTAACGGAGTATAAATTATGGCATATAAAATTGGTAACAGAACAATTCAAATGGACAGGTTTTTTGTTCATAATGAAATAAGTTATCCAAGTAACTGGATTCGTTTATCTACTCCAGAAGAAAAAGCAGCAATCGGTATGGTTTGGGAGGATGACCCAATAAGGGCATCAGATATTTACTACTGGAATGGTGACATCAACAATCCTAAGATGTTAGATGACAGATTAGAGGTTGATGAGAATGGTGACCCATTATGGGAAAAAGTATTAGATAATACTGACCCACTTAATCCTGTTATGGTAGATTCTAATGTTCAAATGAAGACACTTGGTCTTAAATCTAATATGGTTTCACAAGTTAAACATACTGCTGGTACAATCCTCGCACAAACTGACTGGTATGTCACTCGTAAATCAGAAAAAGGCACAGCTATTCCTACTGATGTAGAAACTAAAAGAGATGCAGTTAGAACAGAATGTGATAGATTAGAAGTTGCTATCAATGCAGTAACCACAGTAGAAGAATTAATTACAGTAATGCAATCACAGAATTGGGGTGAATAATGGCTGACCATGATCGACTATCTCATCATGAGCAATTATGTGCAGAGAGATACGACACAATACATCATAGACTTGATCGTATTGAAGGTATGTTAAATAAACTTATCTGGGCATTAGTTGCAGGATTTATAGCTTTACTTGTTACTACCATTTCTAGTGAAATTAAAGCTGCGGAGAAAGTTGATGAACTTATTATGGAAACGGATGTTGGAGAAGTTGTACTTACTGATAAGCCTTGCAATCTTGATGTACATCCTAGATATTTTAGTTTCAATTTGGGGGCTTATGCGACAGAGTTTGAGCATGATACTCACTTTGGCTGCTGGGCTATGGTAGACAACACAGTTTATATTCACTTTCCAGAACTAGGAGACGTAATGGCTACATATAAAGCACAATTATTTCATCCTCGACCTACATTATGAAAGAGGAGGACTTAGATGGAAGCAGTAGTTGCAGCGATGTTTCTAGTTGCATTTGCGATGATGCTGACATGGGTAGTACTCAATCATCTACAAGCTTGGAACTGGATCAAAAACCTAGTAAGCTTAGTAGTCGATTGGTTACTGATTGTTGTTAATAAAATCAAGGAGATAAGTATGGAATGTTGGGATTGGTCACATTGGGTAGTATTAGCAGTATGGACATGGGTATGGCATAACTGGGCAGGTCAAGTATGGCATGACGTATGGGCATGGGCAACTCAATGGTGGAAATAATTGGATTATTCCAAGATTATAACAAGTCTTATCCCACTACTGCTTGTAGCTATGTGGTGGGTAATAGACTCTATGAACAAAGTAAATCAAGAGGTTTATTTACTTAAATCTCACATGGCTCATCTTATTGATCCTAGTGGTGCAATTGTGCCATCAACTGGCAATATGATAGCCAGACAAGAACTAAAAGAAGAGCTTGTAGGACAAATGCACGATTTAGATATTAGATTAAAATTGTTAGAACAACCAAAATATATTACAGGTAATTCATGTGGCAACAAGATGTATTCAGACTTTCCTTGTATGAATCATGAAGGCTGTATAAAGGTAGATTAATATGTTCGGTATTATAGGTAAATTACTAGGTAGTGGGGATGTCATTAAGAAAGGTTTAGACCTTATTGATGATATGCACACCTCTAAAGAAGAAGAAATACTAGCCAAGAGCAAAGCAAAGATTGACTTACTACAGGCATATGCACCGTTTAAACTAGCACAAAGATACCTTGCAGTTATGTTTTCTGCTGTGTTCTTATTCATCATGCTTAACGGTGTTGTAGGTGCATTGTATGGTTGGATAGATATGAGTAATGTATCTGAAGCCAAAGATTTTGCTAACGAGATGTGGCTAGGTGAAATAATGTTAGCCATTGTAGGTTTTTATTTTGGTGGTGGTTTAGTAGAGTCAGCTCGTAAGAAGTAATGTATTTATCAGAACATTTTAGCTTAGAAGAAATGTGTCATTCTAATACTGCAATTAGATTGCAACTAAAGAATGAGCCTAACGAAGAGCAATTAACTAATTTACATAGATTATGTGAGGGGTTAGAAGATGTCAGGACTAAACTTGGAGGGCTTCCTATTATTATCTCTAGTGGCTTCCGCAGCATTCCTGTTAATCGTGCCGTTGGGTCTAAAGACACGAGTTACCATACGGATGGTCTTGCAGCGGATCTCATATGCCCTGCTTATGGGAGTGTTGACGACACTTTTGTGGATCTCGCTAGATCTTCCATAGAGTTTGATAAGTGCATCCTTGAGTTTAATAGCTGGATTCACATACAATTTCCTAAAGAAGGAGAGAAGCCTCGTAGGCAAACATTAGTTATAGATAAAGAAGGAGTTAGAGCTTATGTACGGTAAAAATAAACCAGTATGGGAAAAGAAAGCACCTAAAACAAATAAAAAGTCTACTAAGCTTACAAAGAAACAAAAAGAAGAGGCTAAGAAACTTGCAAAAAATGCAGGACGAACCTATCCTAATTTAGTAGATAATATGAGAGTTGCAAGGAAAAAGAATGGCTAAAGAAAGAGATGCAATACTTAAACGCATAGGAGTGTCTGGATATGACAAACCTAAACGTACCCCTAATCATCCTACTAAAAGCCATGTTGTGGTAACAAAATGTGATGGTAAGCCTAAAACAATTCGTTTTGGGCAACAAGGAGTAAGTGGGGCTGGTAAATCTCCTAAGACTACTTCCGAGAAAGCCAGACGTAAATCATTTAAAGCAAGACATGCTAAAAATATTGCTAAAGGCAAATGTTCAGCTGCATATTGGGCTAATAAGGTGAAATGGTAAATGGTTAAAAAGTCTTTTGGTAAAGTATTAACAGGTACACTTCAAGATGTATACGAAGTACCTACAACTAAACATACCCAATGGGTACTACTTTATATTAGTAATACATCTGGATCTAATGGTACTGTAGACCTTAATTTTTATGATGCTTCTGAAACAGCAACATTACCTGTATTATCTGGATACACTATTTCTGCTAAAAGTTTTTTTCAGTTAGGCGAAGACTTTAATTCATTTATTAGAATGGAAGCTGGGGATAAAGTGACAGCTTCTTCTACACAAACAATGACATTACTCATGTCAGTAATTGAGGAAGATAATGTCGTCCAAGGAGGATAGTCCTTGTAATGGGGTATGTCGTATGGAAGGAGCTAGATGTATTTCTTGTTTCCGAACTTATGATGATTTAGAACAATGGTATTATTTATCTAGGGAAGCTAGACTAGAAAGAATGAGAGAAATCCTTAGGGAACGTATGAAACCATTGACAGATAAGTAAATCTATGGTATAATGTTAATATAGACTAGGAATATAAAATGACATATTTAGAAGTAGTTAATAAAGTTTTAGTTAGGTTAAGAGAGAACGAAGTTTCATCTCTTACTGAGACTTCATACTCTAAATTAATAGCTGAATTAGTTAATGTAGTTAAAAGAGAAATAGAAAACTCGTGGAATTGGCATTGTTTAAGAGAAACTCTTACTGCTACTACCTCTGATGGAAACTTTAACTATGTGTTGTATGGAGCAGGTACTACTTCACGTATATTAAATGTATATAATGATACAGATGATATAGCTATGTACCCACGTTCAGGTGAATGGTTTGATCGTAATATGAGAATGGTAGATACTGTTCAAAAAGATTCACCTATGTATTATAACATTAATGGTGTATCTACTTATGGTGATATGCAGATAGACTTTTATCCTGTACCTGATGGTGTATATGATATACGTATTAACATAGCTAAACAACAAGACTATTTAACAACAGCATCTGAAAATGTTTTAATTAATCCAGAACTATTAGTTGAAGGAGTATTAGCAAGGGCTATATCAGAACGTGGTGAAGATGGGGGTATGCCAGATCAAGAGTTACGTTATCGTAATATGTTAGCTGATTTAATTGCTATTGAGGCTGGACATAGACCTTTTGAAACTATTTGGTCAGCTACATAATGCCTACAGCACCTTTACAGTCAATTAGCATCTCTGCTCCTGGCTTTCTTGGGTTAAATACACAAGACTCTGGAGTTAATTTAGATAGTGGTTATGCTACTACAGCTACTAACTGTGTTATTGATAAATTTGGTAGACTTGGTGCTAGGAAAGGCTGGGATTTAAAGACAACTTCTACTCCTATAGGTTCAGGTACTACTATAGAGTCTATATTTGAATTTAAAGATGTTGATGGAACTGTTACATTTTTATCAGCAGGTGATGAGAAGCTACTTAAAGGTACAACAACACAAACAGAAGTATCTATATATGCTGCTGATGAAACAACAGTTGTTCCTAGAGTAGCAACAGGTAATAGATGGCAATTTGCTAGTTTATTAGAAGGTACTGGTCCTACTGCTTTATCTTATGCAGTAGCTACACAACGAGGTAATCCTATGTTAGTGTACAGAAGATCAGGTACTTATCCTAATCCTTCTGGTGATTATATCTTTCAAGAGATAGGTGTATATGGTAATAAACCAACAGGAGTTGCAACATTTGATCCTGATTGCTGTTTAAGTGCTTTTGGTAGAATATGGGTAGCAGGACTTACAAGTAATCAATCTACTATCTATTTTAGTAAGATGAATGAACCAGGTGACTTTAGTAGTAGTGGTTCAGGTGTATTAGATATATCTACAGTTGTTGGTGGTAATGACCAAATAGTAGCATTAGCACAACATAATAATTATTTAATTATATTTTGTACACACCATATTGTTATTTATGAAGGTGCTATCTCTCCAGCTACAATGAGATTAGCTGACGTTGTTAAAGGTATAGGATGTATAGCTAGAGATTCTGTACAAGCAACTGGTACTGATTTAATCTTTTTATCTCGTAGCGGTGTTAGAAGTTTAAACAGAACAATACAAGAAAAGTCTCTACCAATGAGAGAATTGTCTCTTAACATTAAAGATGACTTATCTAGTTACTTAGCAGTAGAAACACTTAATAATATTAGAAGTGTTTATTATGAGAATGATGCCTTTTACTTGATAACCTTTCCAGGTTCTCGTATTATGCTTTACTTTGACTTACGTAGTCCATTACCTAATGGTGCAGCTAGAGCAACTATATGGAAAGCTGATGATGGTTCAGTATATAAAGCATTTTGTAACACAGAAGATAGAAGGTTATTGTTAGGTGTTCCTAATGGTATAGCAGACTACTCAGGTTATTTAGATAATACAGCAACGTATGATTTTGAGTACTATACAGCTGCTTCTGATATGCAACAACCTACTACAAATAAACTACTTAAAAAGTCTGAGTTAGTTGTTATAGGTAGTGGCGATCAAGACTTTACTTTTAAATGGGGTTATGATTATACACTGAATCTTAACTCTCAAGTTATTAACAGAGCTTTTGGTGTAACCACTCTATCTCGTTATAACATGACTTATAAATATAATGTAGATAAATATAACACAGTTGGACTTGGAGTTCAACCAATTAAAATTAATTTAGGTGGTTCAGGTAAAGTAATACAATTTGGAGTTGAATCAACTATTAATAATGAGGCATTAAGTGTTCAAAAAATAGATGTCTATCTTAAAACAGGGAAAATAATATAATGACAGCTTATACTAAATCAACCAACTTTTTAGCTAAAGACTCTTTACCAGATACAGATGCTGGTAAGATTATTAAAGGTTCTGAGTTTGATACAGAATTTAATAACTTACAAACTGCTGTAAATAGTAAAGTTGATACTGTATCAGGTGCATTATCAGGCACTCCAACTGCACCTACAGCTACATCTGGAACTAACAATACTCAAGTAGCAACTACAGCTTTTGTTACAACAGCTGTAAGTAATGCTACTGCTTCATTAGATACTATGTCTACTCAAGATTCTACTGCTGTGAACATTACTGGTGGTAGTGCTACAGGTATGACAGCATTAACAGGTACAACAGTTACAGCTTCTACTACACTAGCTGTTGGGGCTGGATGGACAGCAGTACAAGATGGCAGTAATAATTTAGTATTTAAGTATAGTGGTACAAGTGTAGCAAAGATTGACTCTAGTGGTAACTTAACAGTTATTGGTGATATAACCGCATTTGGAACAATTTAATGGCAACAAATAGCTCAGGTATACTTCAACTTTCACAAATACAATCTGAATTAGGTGGATCTAATCCAATTAGTTTAAGTGAATACTATAAAGGTGGAACAATTATACCTACGGCTATGGGGGGTTCTTCTACAATACCCTCATCAGGAGAAGTAGACCTTAGTAATTATTATAATAAACCTGCAACATTAACATATTCAGAGTCAACTTCTCCTTTAAAAGGAGGTCTTGGTGAATCTTGGAATACTGGATATACTTTTGATTTACGTAATTACTTTCCAATAAAAGAATTACAATCAGGGCAAACCTTTTTCTTTGTGTCTTATCCTTTATCAGGAAGTAATTTTTCATATTATGGTGACTATGTTCATTCATTTACTTTTGGTTCAGTTGGAGAGTCTACTATAGGTGGAAGTGGTAGTAAAAGAAGTTATAGACGAGTTTATTATGATGGTAATTATTTAGTTGGTATGAATGGTTATTATTCTGGCGATTCGTCAAAATATAAATCAAATGGTGCATACATAAAAGAAGTACGTTACGAGTAATGACACAAATAGATTACGCAAATATATTATATAAGATTTACGGCAGTCCAAAAGAATTAAAAAAAGAATTCATAAAAGAAGCACTAGATTGGGAATACTTCCCAGTTTATAAGAATGACCATATTGCTGCTTTATTTATGACTAAGGGAAACACAATTCATTGTGGGTGTTTTCCTGAATATAAAGGTCGTTGGTTTCCTATGAAGAAATTCCAACGAATTATTAAAGACCTACTCCTTAAATATGGAAAAGTCACAACTTCTACATTTGAGGAATCTAGAGAGTTTGTGGAAAGACTAGGATTTAAAGAAATTTCTAAAAACAATGAAATTATACATTTTATAAAAACAGAGGTTTAATATGAGTTTTGTAACCGATTTATTTAAAAAGCCTAAAGAACCTGATTATAATCAGATGAAGTTTAGTCCTTATTCTATATCAGGACCATTAGGTGGTGTAAAATTTGATACAGGGGCTAAGACAGCAACACTTAATCTTGAGCCTGATGTTCAAGCACTTCTTGATGTGTACTTTAAAGGGGCTAAAGACTTTTTACCTAGTCCTGCTCAAACGCAGTTTGCTACAGATATTGGTGCTTATGGAACTAAACTATTTGGGGAAGCAACGGGAAGAGACCTTAATACTCAAATAGCTGATGAATATAAACGTCAACTAAAACTATTAGAACCTGAGAGAGCTCAAGAAGATGTTAGATTAAGAGAGCAATTATATGGTACAGGTCGTTCAGGATTAGCAACCTCTGCTGGAGGTGGTTATATCAATCCTGAAATATTCTCTCAACAATTTGCAAGAGAACAAACAAACTTAGGGCTGTTAGGTGATATTGATGCTTTAATGAGAAATAGACAGTATGAAGATATACAAAAAGGTATAAGTCTTCAAGGTATGTCTGATGAGCTTCGTATGAACCCCTATGCTCAATCTTATGGTTTATTTAGTCAAGCCGCCTCTATTCCAGGTTTACTAGAATCTTACATAGGTCCTGGTATTTCAGCAGGAGGAGCTGGAGCAACTGCTGGGGCTAATATAGTTAATGCTCAAAACCAGCGTTATCAATCACAACTTGGTTTCTGGGGTAATTTATTTGGAGCAGCAGGGAGTTTCCTAGGGGGAAAGTCTAGTGGGGGTTCTGATGGACTATTTAGTTCATTCAGTTCCCCCTTTGCATCTGCTCCAGCTAAAGTAGGTTCTACTGATTTTTGGAAAGGAACTCCATCATTTTCATGGTCTAGCCCTTCAACATGGTTTTAAAGGATAATTTATGGCAACAGAAGAAGTAGTTAAAAGTATATTTGGACCAACTCCATTAGAAATTGAGCAGGCTGAGCGTCAGCGTGTTCAAGGCTTATATTCTAGTTATGGACAAATGGGGGGTAGAGAAGGTATCGGAGGAGTCTTTGGAGTTGCCGCAGGGCAACTTATTGGGTCTTTACTTGGTTTAGAAGACCCTCAGTTGACTAGGGCTACAAAAATGAAAACAATCCTTAATACTGTAACTGATCGTTTAAGCCCAGCAGATATGGCAAACCCTACTAAATTCTTTCCTGTTATTATTGATGAATTATCTACCGCAGGATTTGGGGATGAAGCCACTCAAATGTCATTAGTTGCGGCTGATGAAATTGGTAAATGGAACAAGCGTCAAGCTGAAATTAATAAGATTAATAAAGAAGCTGAAGAAGCAGGTAAAACGAAGCCTACAAAGACAAAACTACAACAAGCTGAAGAATGGCTTAACACATTAGTAGCTAAAAAAGCAGCTTTAGAAAAAGAAGGAGCTTCACAAGAATCTATAGATCGTATTGATGAGCAAATTAGTAATGCTCAAGCTGCAATTAAGCTTTTAACAACCCAAAAACAATCAACTGATAGTTTATTAGCAGAAGCTATAAACGTACTAAATAACCCACAAAACCATACTAAAGAAGAAATAGAAAAAGCTCAGCAAACCTATAAGAGAATATTCCCTATTAAAAGTGGTCAAGGAGAACTCCAGGGTGAAATTAACTCTGACACAGGTCAAATTGAACTTACTCCAATTAAGGGTAGTGAAACCTATAATGAGAAGCTTGAAGGCTTTGACAAGATTATTAATAGTTTTGAGATAAGAACAAATAAAGTAGCCCCTACAATACAACTTCTTGATGATGTTCTTACAAAGATAGACGATCCTAACTCTGGGCTTAACTTTGGTCCTATAGGTAAAGGTAAATCTAAAATTTGGGGTACTGCTGAATATAATCTTGAGCAGAACGAACTTAAAACAATTCTAGCAAACATTGGTTTTAAAGAGCTTCAAGAAATGAGAGATTTATCTAAAACAGGAGGTGCTTTAGGTCAAGTAGCTGTAAAAGAGATTGAATTCTTACAAGCAACTCTTGGAGCATTAAATGTAGGTCTTCCTAAAAATGAATTTAAAAAGAATGTACAACGTGTTAAAGCCTCGTATGCAAAATTAATTGATACATGGAATAAGATGATTGCACAAGCTAAAATTGATAAAAAGAAATTAGTTGGTGAAACTTCTTCAGAAGTAAAAGAAGCTTCCTCACCTTCAAGTTCACTTGATCTGTTAATGGAAGAATTAGATAAACGACAACCTACATCACCTAACGAGGAGTAAACTATGGCTGGAGGATTAGACTGGAGTTTGATGTCAAATGACCAGTTAATTATTGCAAAAAAAGTAGCTGATGAAGCTAAAAGACAAGGAGTTGATGTTGACCTAGCTCTTGCTATTGCTTTTCAAGAAAGTTCTTTTAACCAGAATGCTCAAAATGTAGGATCAACAGCAGCTGGTGTTATGCAATTATTAGCTCCAACAGCTGAAGAAGTAGGAGTAGATCCTACAAATTTAAACGATAACATCCGTGGTGGAGTTTACTATCTTAAACAACAAGTAGATGAGTTTAATGATCCTTACTTAGCTGCATTAGCTTATAAAGAAGGACCTTCGGTAGCACGTGCTTTTGCAGAAACAAAAGATGCTCGTAACATTCCAATGTCTGGTCTAAAATATATTTCATCTCTTAGAAATAATCTACCTTCTGCACCAGCTATGCCTAACCTAACAGGTAATCCTAATTTAGATATAATTGCTGAAGGACCTTCTGATGCTGAAAACTTTGAACTTGCTACGTATAAAAATGTAAATATGGATAATGTGGTAATGTCAGCAGGTCTTGGTGGTTTATTTAATTTACTATCTCCATTCTTAAAACTATCTCCACAATATAGAGCAGGTAGTATGACTTGGGATATTTTTAGTAAATTTTTTTGGGGTGCTACAGAAGGGGGTATTTCTTCTTATTTAGGAGAATCATACAAAGTAGGTAAACCTGAAAATGCTGATACTGACCTTGCAGCTATGGGAGTAGAATTTGCTACAGGTGGGATAACTAGTGTTGGAAAAGAAGCGATTAAACGAAGTCCTTCTATTATAAATTATATTTTACCTTATGGGTGGACAGGTAAAGCTACTAATGCTTGGAAAATGATGTTAGGTGGGGATACTGAAGCAGAGAAACTTTTAAGAAATTGGTCCTTTGGTAAGAAGTCTAGTGTTCTAGGTATGTCTTCATTGGATTTTACTAAAGCAAATGACTTAGCTACAAAGAAATTATTAGCTGAAAAATATGGTATGTCTTTTGGGGATGATGCTGCAACCTCTACAATAAGACAGCTATATAAAAATACTATTAATGAGCTATACACTAGTGGAAAAGGTTTTGGTACAAGTGGTCAAGCAGCTTTACTAGAAAAAGAGCTTAATGATGCTTATCAAGAATTAGGTGAAAAATTTATTACTAAAAATGATATTGATAGTATTATGGGTGTAGTCAGATCTCAAGGCACTAAAATAAAAGAAGCTGGAGACTATGCGGACAATCTTTTAAATCTAGCTCAACAAAGTAAAGGTTTTGCTAAAATTGAGAATTTAAGTGGTACAGCTGAAAAGATTCTTAGAAAACATTTAGATGAATATTTTACTACTTTTACAGGTAAACCTCTTTACAAAATATTAAAAGAAGCAGAGTCAAAAGAAGCTACAGCTATGGCTAGAGATAGTATTCCAACTCTTTTAGGAAATAAAAATGCAGTTAATACAGAAAAAATAGATGTTGCTTTAAGAAATCTTGTTAATAGCCCTCAAGGCAAACTTGATTTTAAAAAATCTTTATTTAGCTATTTTCATACTGTTCCTGAAGATCAAATCGTTCAAAGATTTGAAGATATGAAGCATATACTATTAAAATCTAATGCAGTATCAAATCAGGATGTTATGAAATTACAAATTGGTGTAAATCAAATTAAAAAAGCAGGACCAAAAATACGTGCTGGACTAGTTACATCATTTAAAGACAGCTTATTAGGTGGAATATCAGCTGAAACTGCTAATTTACAGAGAAAACAACAGCAAACTTTAGAGGATTATTCAGTACCATCTTTATAACGCATTCTAAGCCCCGTGGTGAGGTTTTTAATGTTTTTGATACCTTACCCTAGGGCTAGTTATAAAAATGCAATACAGGGCAATTGTGGAGGTCAATCTTGGTGATACCAAGCAATTTGTACCCTAACAATGCCAACATCTATCAAAAGATAACCAATGGAGTATTGATCGACATATGCTTCAGTTATCTCTACTCCAAATTGAATTCCACAGATCCAATGTAGTGTAATATCCATTACGATACCTCACAAGTTCCACCTGAACAAGCAACATTATCCTTAGCCTCAGTATTGTCATCTTCCTCGATAACCTTAGTTAAGTCAATAGCTTTTAAATGCTTAT
>Ga0181570_10003180_pt1 | contig 12663 bp, 19 predicted proteins | sample 101ome_18_FD_148667 | JGI IMG/M metagenome (GOLD analysis project Ga0181570, IMG submission 148667) | Coastal salt marsh microbial communities from the Groves Creek Marsh, Skidaway Island, Georgia - 101406AT metaG (spades assembly) | ecosystem: Environmental > Aquatic > Marine > Intertidal zone...
TTTTAATTTGTTGATTTTGACATACATATCTTCAATAATTTCGCCATCCTTGACTATTGTGTGTAATCTATTATTTTTTCCTGATGTAATTATTTTAATTTTTGTAGGTAGTTCTATCATTGAACTATAATAAGGATTAAAGTAATCTACATCCTTTACACTACTTCCATTGTCTATTTGGAGTCTAAAATAATCGTCACGACAACTTCCAAATTCAAACTCTAACTCTAATTTACATGTGCTAAACTTCATTATTAATCATCTTCTCTAATAGGAAATGATTGTTAAGTGCATCTCCAACATTATATCCAAGTTCTCTACTAAGGTCATTTAATTCTTTTGCCCAGCGAGCACGTTTCTCAGGTGTACTATCTACCGCAGGATTTTCCCATCCCTGGGGGTGATCACTGGTACGGATTAAACCTAAACGTTCCCAATTTTGTTCTAACCATGTATTTGGAAATATACCTAGTGTACCGCCCCATTGAAATGTAATATTATCTTTATATTTTGTATGTGTACGCAACCAATTTTTTATAAATTCTATTTCATCTTCTGTTTCGTCGACCCAACCTACGATCTGAAGTAAATGAAATTGAATCCCTAGTTTTTTTCCATATTCTAAATGAACATCTATACTTTCATTACTAAATTTTTTTCCTAATGCATAGCGTATCCTTTGGTTTAAATTTTCAATACCTACAATTAGTTTGTGTCCTCCACTTGCTTTTACTAGTTCCCATGTTTTTTCAGTAGCGGCATTATGTTCTCTAAAAATATAGTATCCTGACCAAGTAAAACTTTCATCAGGATTTGCGGTATTCCATTCAGCAAGTCGTATAATAAGTTGTTCGAATTCTTTCTGATTTCCATTAGTAAGACTGTCTTGAAACTTGAAAAATCTTATACCATAGAGTTTGTACTGTGTAACCATTTCTTCAAAAATATCATCGCCAGTTCGCCATGTAAAACTTGGCCAATTTGCTATGTAATCGCAAAACTTACACTTGCGCACACACCCTCTACTTCCGATGATAGGCAAAGCAGGAATACGATAAAGATCCATATTGTATTGACTATAGTCCGGCATGGGAAACTTACGCATTTCTTCCAATGTGAACTCACGCCATTCTAAACTATTAATGCCTGAATAGTCTCTACGTCCTTTTAAAAATTCATATAAACTGTGTTCTGCATCTCCTCGTATATGATAATCTACAAATCCTGCGTCCATAAGTGTATCAACAAATTCACTAGGTCCTGTAAATGTAGGCAAACATCCCGGGCCTCCAAGTAATACTGTTACGTTTGGATCTATCTTTTTAACAAACCAAGCAAGCCATTTTGCACTAATTTGATTGACATAAGTTATTAAACTTATACCCACAAATTTAGGTTTAAAACTCATAAGTTGAGTTGCCATATTGTAAAATATTGCATAAAGATCATCTGTTATTTCTTCTGCCAGAAATTCATCATATATAAATGTCATAAAATCTGCACTTCGAGGATGGTTATTTATATAGTTTACGATTTCATTGTTTGCATCCGCAGCAAGACAACTGAATCCTGCTCGCTCTACAATAGGCTTTAGAACTGCAGGAGCCATAAGTGGCAACCCACTCTCAGTATATGGTACTGTTGTAATTACGACATCATATGTTATGTTGTTGGGGTTTTCAAAACATTTAAATTTCATAGTATTGGGAAACCTTATCGAACCACAAGTTACTGTAGTGATCAAATGCAGCACCTTCTAGAATCCATTCTTGATACTGGTAATCTTTACTACACATGAGGATAACACCTTTATTTATTTCTGTTCCAAACATATGATTATGTGCATGTGCATAGGCACAAAGTTGTAGAAAGTAATCTTCAATCCAATCAGTTTTTTTTGGTTTATTTGTTTGCTTAAAATCCATGATAGCAGGCGTGTCTTTGTGTAAACCTACACAGTCTGTAGTGCCAGCATAAAGCCCACTATAGTAAAGCGGAACTTCGGTGCCCCATACTTCCTGTGCATTGCTAAGTCCATGTTCTACAATAAGTTCTGCCATTCTATGACTTTGTTGACTGTAAGGATTACTGCCTGGTTTTGCAAGTTTTCCAGTTATACAGTAGTCTTCTAACCACTTGTGCAGACGTGTTCCTCTACTAGCAGCTTCTGTTGTAATTTGCTGAGCACGTTCTGTGCCAACTCGTTTCTTCCAATTAGCAAGTGCTTGTTGCTTTTCTGCAGATTTTGTTTTGTCGAGAATTGTTGTAACACTAGGCACTGCATTTCCATCCGGCGTAGCATAGTGCCTCTTTCCGTCAATAGTTTTTCTATTGATCGGAGCATAATTGTATCGTTCTATTAACATGCAATAAGTATAACATGCAGTCAAACAAATATCAAGTAATTAATTCAAAAAGTAAATCAAAGTTTATGAATATTTTTGATTACCTTGGATATTATCCTCAATGTGATTACATTTACCATGCAGTTTTTGATGAAGAAGACTTTGTTAACATACCTGATAGACCTGATCTACCATTACTACTCTGGCATGCTGAAGAAGCATTTCCAGTAGATACTAGCAGCATAAGCAGAGACTTTGTTTATGTAACAGGCAATCGCAATCTACCAAACTACTTTAGTATTCATGATATTATTAGTAGTAGGTTGTGGCCCGATAAAACTTGGAGTGACACCAAAACTAAACTTTTTAACTGCACCCAACTCAAAGATGTTGGACACAGGCGTAGTGTAATTGCCGCATTGCACAAAGCAAATGTCTTAGATCAGTGTAACTGGAGTTATGTTAATAACACATGTGACGGAAGTTGGTTTGATCCTGTTCTTGGATTTACACAAGACGATATTGAATATGCTCATAGTATAGATAGCATTATACCTTATGATCCGTATCCTGTTGTAGGTGCACACAATAGAGACTTACCTAATATATGGCAGGATAGTTGTGTAACAATAAGCACAGAAACTACTTTCCAGCACTACAGAACACAAGTACCTCCACTAATGCTAACAGAAAAAACCTACTGTGCTATTGCTAATCTTACAATGTTTATTATAGCAGGTCCAGTTGGCAGTTTAGGTTTGTTGCGAGAACAAGGCTACGAAACTTTTGGAGATTTATGGGATGAAAGTTATGATACTATTACAAATACTGCACAAAGACTTAGAGCAGTCTGTACGCTTATAGAAGAGGTAAGTAAAATGGATTTGCCTAAACTACATACGCATTGCAAACAAAGACTGTTACACAATCAAAATGTTCTCTATAATATTGATGTAAAAAGTAAAGTTGATACCGTTACTGATCTTCTACTAAAAAGCCGCTAATCTGTAGTGTATACTTGTTGGTCATGCCTGCATTAGCACTTAGGTGTAAATGACTGCTATCCCAGAGCCAGCCTTCTCCAGCCTTCCAGTGTGTACTATTATGCCACTCTTTGTCTTTTTGATACTGTATATATTCGCCAACATGCCAATCTTCTAGATACATGTTTGCTCTAACTTTTAATCTAGTATCATTAGGATATGCACGTTTTATTTGAAAGAAAGTATCTCTGTGTACAGGAATAACATTACCGGGAGGCTGTAATATACTGCTAATTGTAACAACTTCAATTCCAAGTTGTTTGCCAAGTTCATCAAAATCTACTTGTTCTCTAGTCCACCATAGTTGCCTAATAAGTGTGTTGCCTATGTCATAACTGTCTGGAAAACCACCAAACTTTTCATGTATGTCTTTGAGTTCGTGTACTTGATGAGAAATACAACTTCCACTATGCACACTATAGTCTGCTTCTAGAAATTGTGCAAAATTATAATCTAACTTTGCTGGTTGTAACATTTTTTACCTTACCAGGTGATATACCAGTAGAAATATGTTCCTGAACTGCTCTTGCGAGCAATGGTATAACCCTTGTTCTCGAAATGTGCAATTACTTCATTCATCTGTTCTGTTTTAACAGTGTCAGTGATTGTGCCTTGATATGCTTTGTAATAGTTTTGACCGTCTACATCATTGTCGGTCATTGGGCTACCTGTAATAGTGGTGCCCTGGATAGTAACTGTGCTTGTGTCACTAATAGTTGCGCTAAATGCACTGTTAGCAATTGCATCCAACACAGCAACTTCCATAATAGCAATCTGCTGTACTAGTGTGTTGTTGCCCTGTGCTCTTTCACGAGCCTGTGCACCTGTAGGAAATACTGCCATTATGCGTTCTTCTTTGCCATTTTAGTTGCGGTAGCATAGTAAATTGCTTCGCCTTCTTTCTTACCATAGCGGTCAATGAAGTCCTGCTTGGGAAGTTTCTTTTCGTAATGCTTCATCTTATCTTTTTCGGCACTAGTAAGACTGCGTTCTTTAAATGCTTGCCATGCTTCGTTTACACTCTCAGCATGCATTGCAGCCATGTGTGCTTTATATTTTTTACTGCCCTTTGGATGTGGACTGTGACCTTCACCTAGCATACTAAACAGTTTAGGCATTAGTTTGTTAAATTTTTCAATTGTGCCAATACGCTGGATGATTGCTTCTTTGCTGTTGTCGTTAACTTTGTCGTAGATCTGTGTAAGCACACTAGCAGTATACATGTCAATCATTTGATCGCCATCACCAAACTTAACTTTACTTGCACTCTTGTTAGCAACAATATCACGCATCTGACGCATAACATCTGTGCGTGTGTCTACTTGTCTGCCATCTTTGCCAAACATTTTTGCTAGGTGTGGTGGAAGTTCTGCTTCGTCAATGTTAACTCTATCCAACACTGCTTGTAAAATGTCATCAATTGCTCTATCTGGAGCACCAAGTTTTTGTGCCATGCGAATGATTTCATTGCTGGTATCTGGTTCCATGTCTACTATCTGATCTATAATATCCTGGTGTCTATCAAATTCAGTAAGTTTTGTTTCAACAAATTCTCTAGTTTTCATTGCTCGCTTCGCCATTCGTTCTACACGCTCGTCGTCGGGCATGTCAGTTTCTGGCTCCTCATACCCTTCTCCCTCGTCATCACTATCGCCTGCAAAAGTAATAGTGTCTTTATCAAACTTTGCAATTACATTTTGTAATGCTGGATTAGTATCGAAAACAGTTTTGAATCCGTCATAGTCCATCATAATGCCTGAATTAGCAAGCATCTGTAGAAAGCCGTTCATACTAAGTTTGCCCTGCTTGTTCAATTGACTAGCACGACCTTGTGCAACCATTGCTGCACCCATTATAGCATCAACTGCGCTGTCTACTTCAAAGAAACGCATATTAGTTTTTAAAACCCATTACGCCACCAGTACGACCTAGAGCAGATTTTAGTTCTTCAAGTTCTGCGTCACCTTCTTGAACTGATTCTGTTTTGTCACCAATAATATCCTCTAGTGTATCCAAACCAGAATTCAACATGTCAATTACATCTTGATCATCTGCATCGCCTCTAAGACCTATAAATTCAGGTCCACTTGCTGCCTGGTCTAGTGCTTCAATTTCTTCAGGTGAAAAATCGTTTCCTGCTGCTAACCATTTACGAAGTTTGTTATAAAGCATTTCTGCTCTATCACCAACTGCAGCAGTATACATCTTATCTTCTGGTTGGTCATCTACAGGATCTGATGCTCTGTAAGCAAATGCTGGAAGTGTGTTTAATACATCCTTGGCACTTTTTACATAGTATTCGTTAACTTTTTCAACTGATTCTGTTTTGTTACCCTTGATAATGTCAGAAAGAACTTTATATTGTTTTTTAAGCATTTCTTTCATTTCTTCCTTATTCTCGGGCTCAATATATTCAACTTCCTCTGCTGCCTGATCTAGTGCTTCAATTTGATCTGGTGTAAGTTCGTTTCCTGTTGCTAACCACTTTTGAAATGATTTGTAAAGTGTATCCACTGATGGATTTGATTTTCTATAACTAAACAAAGGATAAGTGTTTAAAACATCCTCTGCACTTTTAACATAATATTCGTTAACTTGTGACTCATTAGCACTGCTAAGTAACTGCTTAATTAACTGAATTTGTTCATCATATATCCTTGCCAACTCGCTGTCGTCGCCATTTTGGTAAAGATCACTGGCTTCGTACCAAACTTCATTAAGCATGTCTGCTTCATCCTCAGTTAGTTCTCTGTCTGCTTGTGCTTGGATTTGTTTTGCCAGTTGCATTGCGATTGGCTTATATTTCGCACATAAGTCTCGAGTTACTAGATAATCCAGCCCCTTGAATTCCCTGTCACTGTTTACATTTGCCATTTCATCAGAACCCGCAGGACAGTCCTCGGGGTTGACATTAAGCATATCCATAAACAAATTCATCTCTAAAATATCTTCAAGAGGGCTACCTGCGTCAATGAGATCCTCGTTTAATTGACCTTCGCTAATAGCATCTAAACGGTTTTGTAGTTCTTTAATATCTAGTTTGTTCATTTTATTAGTTCCTTTTTTCCCTGCCTACTGGCTGTTCTTCGCCACCCTGTGCGGCAGGTGCGGCTGCAAATTCGTCATCCATGTCCATTGTTGGTTCCATGTCTGGTTCATCCGCCATGTCAGCGTCCATGCCCATATCTCCCGCAGGTGCATCACCTGTTAGGATTCTTGTTGCGCCGTCTGCTGTCATACGATCGTTTTTCATTACATCCATTGTACTTTGTAGTGCTTGTGTCATCTGTGCCACAAACTGATCTGCAATGTCTGAACCCATTTCATCACGGATCTTATCAGCAACAGGCTGTAATTCTTCGTTAAGCATTTCACCAACATCTTGGATCATTGCATCATATTTGTCAACCATGCTTTTGGCAGCCATAACAAGTTCACTTGCTTCAACTGCGCCTTCTGTAACTACACTTTCGTCAGTTTTTTTCTTAGCATCTTTAGCAGCCTTTTTCATTGGCTCTGTTTTGTTTCCGTCTTTATCCAAATCTAAAAAGTCAGGCTTTGCTTTCTTTTCAGCAATATGCTTAGTAAGTGCTTCAAGAGCAAGTTTCATTTCATAATAACGTGTGCGGCTCTGTGCCTTTGCACCCATTGAACTTTCATAAATGTTCATCTGTGCAGACAAGTTTTTATGCAAACGCTTTGCTTTGTTTTCTGTGAGGTTATCTAAATCTAGTGCATAACCAAATACACGCTTTGCTAAATCATTTACTTTTTTAGCACTTGGTGCTGGTGTGAGTTCTTCAAGGTTCATGGTTCAATCCCTTTAATTCTTAATATACACTATTTATTAAAGTTCTACTGTTTTGAGTAGTTGTGTGAGTTTGCTATCAGCATCATATAGCAGTGGCATGTCTGCACTTATGCGATTGCTCATGGTAATTTTACGATTTGGTTTTGATCTGCGCAAATGATAGTGATAAAAGTCTATGTCTGTTTTAACTTTTTGTAGTTTTTGATCTAGTTCGCAAATTTGTTTTGCTTTTTGTGTATTGTTTTTAATTAAGCAAAGAGCATAACCCACTGCGCTCTTGCGTCTGTAAAAACTTTTGTCTTTGCATACCCATGTACCATATACACATTCAATAACATAGTCATTAACCTGCACTGTGCCATGTTCTAGTTTGCGTATTTTTATTTCTGGAGTAAAGTCAAGAAGGTTGTTTATTCGATTACGAAGTTTTGCAGTTTCCAAGTTTGAAGACGATGTTGTCATTTTGTTTTTGCCTTATTAAGATAGATTTTTCTGTTAAGCGGCGTGCCACTTCCTGTTGTCTCTCTGTTAAATCTCTCTTACGCACAGGCTTTTCACTTATCTGTTCAATAAGTTCCTGTTCCTCCTGGGTAACAAATGTTTGTAACCCACTTGTAAATTCTACAAAACGCATTATTTCAAACTGCTTACGTTAACGTCAACTGTTGCACCTTTTGCTCCGCGGATCATGTTTGCCCGTTCTGCAGGTGTAAGTTCATCTGTAATCTGTATCATCCCGTTTGGTCCACTGGGATCTATTTTTTTATCAGCAAGGTTCATAGTAAATTGTATACGAGGATCGTTGGGATCTGCAAATGTTGCTGAAAATCCCTGTACGCCTACAAGTATATACTGTGCTTCATTTAGTTGTACAGTTGCACCTGTTTGCATTCCATACTGTGCTTCTAGTATTTTCATCTGCTTCTCTTGTTAAGTGCCGCTACACGTTTACTTGCTGGATTAACTCTTTTTGTTTTCTTTGCTTTGCGAGCCATTCTAGCACCTAACCTTGCTTTTGTCATTTTTAATTTTATTCTTTTTTTGATGTCTGGAGCAGCAAAGCACTGTGCTGGTGAACTTACAATACGACTTTTACGTTTGCCACTGGTGCAACGAAACTTGCGCACAACTTTGTTGCCGCGTTTTGCCCATGCCATGCCTTCTGTAAATTCAATTAATCTCATATAGTATTTATCAGTTACTGACTTAGTAACATAAAGAATAGTGTACCACAAGCCGCGACAAGTGCGCCTATGATAGCAGTACCCCAGGTGACGAGTTGTTTGTGTCTGTCTGCTTTCATAGACAGAATCATGTCTCGCATTTCAATCAGCGTTTGTTCAAATTTATCCATGCGAGAACTTAAATTTTTTAGTTCTCTATGCAAACCATTATACCTTTCAGAGCACAAGTCTACATGTGCTTCCAAAGACTCTTTTTCTAGTTCGGACATATCTTCTCACCTACCTTAGGGTGATGCTATGAATTATCTTTTAAATATGTGCCTAGTTAGTGTTTTATATGTGCCTAAAATTTTAGCATCAACACTATTTAGTATTTGGTAGGTGCAGGAAAAAACTGTATGTTTATGTATTCAGGATCTTGCGTATGGAATACACTGGGTTTAAGTTGTATTGTGTTATCCAATCCTGGTATTACAGGTATCATATCAAACGCTTGATGCAGTCTATCAAGATCATCACCAAAAACATCTGCGTGTTCACTGCCAATAGCAAACATCCACATGTTTACATTTGGATTCATCATTATCATTTGAAATTTGTGCTTTTCACCAATCTTGTTATACAGTTCACTGTGAATGAAACCATCTTCTTTACTAAAACTGTGTAGTTCAGGTAGTTGTAAAACAATAGGCTGTGTCAGTATACCTACAGTTTGTAGAACTGTCTCCCAGTTACGCTGTTGATTGCGTGACTTTCCGTCACCTCGGGTAACACCAGTACATGTAATATCTACTAGGCTTACACCCCATACTGCACTGGGTATATCAAACACTGTTGCCATGTAGAGGATCCTTTTCTCGTAGATATAATCCTAGTTCAACTAGTTCTGCCTGACCTTTACACTCTATACAATCTACACTAGTGTAACCCATAAAATTTAAACACTGCAATCTGTTAGTACCCATGTATACACCCCAGATCATGCCATCTTCATTTACTTGAGGCGGGTTAATATGCTCCCACATAGATTGGTCACCTTTGCGTTTACGATAACTTGTATTCCACCATTCCAGTGTACACTTATAATACAGGATGGGATACCATAATCCGTCATCCATTATACGAGGAAGATCACGCCAATACCATCTATTATCTGCATGCCATCCCATGGGTGATAACTTGTCCAGTTCCACCCTATGTATTCCAGAATGGTCCTGCCATAGGCTATTACAGTGTCGCATAATATATGTATTTAACTCATAAAAAAAGCGGTGCTAAAAAACACCGCTTTTTATAAAATAGTTTATACTATCTTAGAATGTGTTTTCAAAGTAAGCAACGATTGCTGCTGTTACACCTGTTGAACCAACACCGTAGTCTGCGCCAACAGTTGGCACTGGGCCTTCTGCTAGAACGTGTACTACGTCTGATGCGCCAGCGTTAAAACCGCCTGTTGTGTCGTCACCGATACCGATAACTGTTGCAGTTGTTTGGATGTGCTGGATCGCTGCATCTAGTTCGTCTTGTGTCATGTTTGACTTTGATAGTGAGATAAGAGAAACCTGCTTATCACCACTGTATGTTTGTGCGTTACGAACGCCTACGTTTAAATCAGCCATTTATCTGTTCCTTCGCTAAAATTATACTAGCTCAAAGCCAGGATCTGTTACGTCACTGCTTGAACAGTCTAGGCTGTTACCGCCAGCCGCTGTAAGTGTGCGAATTGCAGTTTGTAGTGTACTTGCTGTATAAGCACCTGCTGGGTAAATAGCAACACTGATTTGACCTGATGTGTCACCTTCTACTTGGTACATTTCAATGTTTGCACCACCGCTAGTGATTTTTTCAAAGATTGCTTCAACGCCTTCTTCAGGGTCTAGCTCATTGCGTAGATCTTCTACGTTACCTGATACGTCTTTAACAATAATTTTAAAGAAGTCAAGTTGTGGTCCATTAAGGATCACTGTTTCGTCTGCTGAGATTGCACCAGAACCTGCTGCGCCTCTGCCTTGATGGACAACGCCAAACGCTGAACCATGGGTACGGGTAATTTCCGCCATTTTTTATCTCCATTTGCAGGGAAAGTCTAATACCTGCTTACAAGTATTTATAAAAAAATACAGAAAATTAACCTGTTATGTTGCTTTTACCTATAGCATATCCAACAGCAAATGCGCCAGCGGCTTTTGCCCAAGTAGGAATCTTTTTATCACTAGGGATTAGTTTATTGTTCTTAACCATGCCCATGTACTGTTTGCTGATGTCACTGCGATACTTTCCATCTACACGTTGACTGTTAACCATTCTAGCACTTAGTGCAGTGCGCTCTCCGGGATTACTTCTACCATAGTCAGCACTTACACGTCTTGCGGCTTTGAGGAAACTACTGTCAATACCTAGTTGTTTTTGCTGACGCATAAGAAAAGTTCTATCCATTGCAGTACTGTCTCTACCAGAGATAATATCTCGAAGATAGCGTTTAAATCCGATTTCGTCAAATTGCACATTGCCTGATGCAGTTACGCCTGAATACTTTGTTGGATTGTTAATAATACTAGCAAGGTTATGTAGGTCGGTACCGCCCGCTTTTACACCATTAAAGTTCATAAACTTTAGTGTATCTTTGGCATACTTTTTAGCAAATGCAGGATTTTCAAAACGCATTTGTTGCAACATCAACAGTTGTTCAAAATAACTTTCTGCTATGTCATTCATGTTTCTGCCCATGGTGTCTCCACCTGTGCGTATGTAACGTGCTTCTGTAATCTCTTCTCTTATAAACTCAAACACCGGGTCTGTCCTTAAGGCTAACTACTTTTTTAGGCGGTCCTTTGCGGAATCCTGTGTAAAATACTGGTCCTGTATCCTTGCCACTTCCGTCACTTCCGTCACTTCCGCTTGTTGCTTTTCCTGCTGCGTTTGAAATAGAATCACCTGCTCCAGTAGTTTGATTTGCAAGTGCTGCTAATCCTGCACCTCTTACAATAGGTTTTTTAAGGAAATTCTTACTTTTCGTTGCAACTGTTGTTGCTGATGCGCCTGCTTTGCCTGTACCTGGTTTCTTTACAACGTCATCTGCTTTTTTAGTTGCTGCAGATGCCGCCGCTCCTGCTTTGCCTGTATCTGGTTGCTTTTTTGCTTTTTGTTTAATAATTGCAATATCTTTTTTTGCACCAGGTGTGTTTGGATTAATAACAGTTGGTTTTCCATCTACACCTGCAACTCTAGGCCCTTTTGGTGTTTGAATAACAGAACCAGGTTTAGGTGTAGTTGGCACTGCATCCGTTGCATCACCTTTTGGTGTTTGTGTAGTAGTATCAGGTTTAGGTTTAGTTTTTGTTACTGTATCTGTTGCATCCTTGGCCTTGTCTTTATGCTTCATTGCATTTTTAAAAACATTAAATCCTGCTTTGCCAGCACCATAAAGTCCAGCAACACCCTTTCCGATTGCACCACCCACTACTGCTATTGCTGCATCAGTACCTATTCTACGAGTTAATTCTTTTTTATCTATTTTACCTGTTTGATAATCTCGAATGTCTTTATAAGTTTCGTAGCCTTGCATACCAATACCCAGTGCAGTCAAACCACCAAGAACAAATGGAACAATTTCGTCTACTCTTTGACGTTCTGTTATGAACTCATTTGCTCTCATTACTTGCTCCAGTTCTTAACAGCATTGAAGTTTTGTTTACTAAACTCCATTCTGTCTACTAGTTTAACTGCACCACTGTCTTTACCAATAGCAACAAAGCCTTCTGGGTTTGTTACAGTATATCCAGTATCAGTGCGAATAAGTGACTTAATACTATCCACCTTATTCAATTTATTTATAAGCATATTTTTAAGTGCAATAATGTCTTTGTATACTGCTAGAGCACCTGCAATGCCTTCTATATTATCATTTACAAACTTATTTTGTGCTTGTATTTTTTCATTGCGTTTCTTTACTGCTGGTGATTCTGGATCTTGATTCTTTAGTTTAGCAATTTCTTTTTGTATATAATCTGTGTACCATTGTGTAAAGTCTGAGGCAAAACTTTGCGCATCATCAATTTGTGTGTCACCTCTGCGAATTCTAGCATTTACATATTGCATTAGCAGTGCATTGTATTCTCCGCTTACTGCAGTGAAGTCTGCACTTTTTAGTGCGCCAGCGGCTGCGTTTAGTCCACGAAGTATTTGTGCATTTTCACTTTTACTTAAACTTGCTTGTCCACTCAAGTCTTTGTATACAGCATCGTCTACCCAAACACTAGATATCTTGTTTAGTCCACTTA
>Ga0181570_10003183_pt1 | contig 12653 bp, 5 predicted proteins | sample 101ome_18_FD_148667 | JGI IMG/M metagenome (GOLD analysis project Ga0181570, IMG submission 148667) | Coastal salt marsh microbial communities from the Groves Creek Marsh, Skidaway Island, Georgia - 101406AT metaG (spades assembly) | ecosystem: Environmental > Aquatic > Marine > Intertidal zone...
CTTCGTAACGGAAAAAAAAAAAAAGAAATCTCCACAAAAATTAAACACACACACACCACCACCCCACAGTACACAAAAAGAAAGAGCGTTGTTCGAAACGATTCAACTCAATCGAATCTTTTAGTTGTTCTTACGACTATCCGAGGTGAGCGATATCATTTGTACTTTGTCTTCTCATCTCTCTTTTCTTTTCCAGAAACCAACTTTTTTCTTCTGGTCAATTTTTCTTTTTTTCGAATCATACATCCGGTGACTTCGCGAGTGCCACTTCCGTTCTCTCTCTCTCTCTCTCGCTCTTTTCGAGCGCGCGCATCGGTTTTCGAGCAGTCAGAGTGTTTGGAGAAGCACTTCTCCGATCTTGTCAAACACGAGAATTCCGCCGGCGGTCCGTCGACGTTTTTTTTATTATTTTTGTAGTCTCTCTCTCTTTCTAACTTTCTCTCTCTCTCTCTCTCGCTCTCGCTCTTTTCTCTGGCGTTGACCCACCCTCAAGATCTCAGATGTCTCGATTCAAAAGGAAACGAAAAGGAAAAGGAAAAGGAAACGAAAGTAAAAAAAAGCATGTTTTTCTAAGCGATGAACGCGAAGATTTTTTGCGTTTGTGCAAGAATTGTCCGTCGGTCCAACACGTTCTCCGCGAAGACCTTCTTGGACCGACGCAAAACACGGGGGAATGGTTCGAGTATCGTCGGGACAAACTCACCGCGTCAAAGATTCATGATCTTTGTCATCCTCCTATTGCCGGCGCATCGAATCCACCGGACGAAGAAGCAATGGCGCACGGCACGGAGCACGAAGCGAAGGCTCGAGAAGTTTGGGCGAAAGTCCATCATAAAATAGTGTATATTCCGCCTGCTATTTCTGCTCGGGATGAAGAAATACTTGGGATCCCCGAGTACTGCGATGTCCGAGAAGCGCTGTCCGCCTCCGCCGACGGTATCACGAGCGAAGGCGACTTGATTGAGATAAAATGCCCGTATCGGGCGGAATGGCAGAACATCAAGAAGAATCCACATGATATATCGGAGAGATACAGATATCAAATTCAGTTTTCTCTCCACGTTTTAAATCTTGAAACGTGTCATCTCATTCGATACCTTCCGCCGAGTGGAAATGCACGTAGAGAGTTTCCTGATAACGGAGAAGATGGCGATTTCGTTGTAACGACTATACGTCGCCAAGAGGACTTCTTTGCGCAAGCCTTGGACGAGGACCGCACCATCGGTGAACTCGTGAGCCACGAAGCGAAGAAACTCATGAAGAAAAAGTATATCGTCCCTCTTGATCACGTCTTGATTACGTCACTCCTTGCGAACATTAACAGTTTGGATTATGATGCCGGCGAAGCCTTTAGAGAAAAGTTTGCTTCGTCTTTCACGAAGGAAAAGCGAAGGGACAAAGTCACCGAGTTTAATGAAGGCGATTGGAGCTCTGACGCGTTTTTGCTTGTTTTCAGAGCTCGAGACGATTTTGAAGCGCTCACGATGACAGACGCGAGAAAGTATCTCTCGAAAGCGATTACGGAGTCTCGTCGTATTGGTGTCGTGACGACGATTCAAGTTTTGTCTTGTTGTAACGACGGGTTTCATCCGGGCAAGGATTTTGCTCATGGCGGCGAAGCTCATCGTGAGTTCTCCGCGACTACACGTATTTTGCACGACGAGTTTTATGCCATGGCTGGTGATCGCGCGAGCAATTACGATGAGTGTGCAATTTTAGTGTGCAATTTTTTACAAGTTGGTATCGTCATGCGGTTTCTGAGCGGCAAAGATCAGAAATGGATTACGAAGCACGTTACCAAAGAGGAGGTGTCTTTCCCTCAGTCCGAGCACTTCAAAATCAGCAACAAAGACGAGAAGGAGAGCACGTTTTTTAACATATCCGGAGAAGACGAGAAGGATAGCACGTTTTTTAAAATACCCAGAGATAAAGTGAAGGATCTTGCAACGACGCGTGTGGAGGATTTTGGTTCGTTGGTTCTGCCTCTCGGCTTCGAGTTGCATTTGCGAACAAGTTTCGCGCACAATCTATTAGAGGATGTGGATAAGTTGACCAACGTGTTCGCGTTACAAATGCCACACCCGACAGCGCACGTGTACAACGACAACCCCGTTGCTAAAGAAGACTACCACAGAGCTGTTTTGGCAACGTTCAACGTCGACGAGAGAGTGTTGATGCAACGAAAAATTCTTCCTCGCCGGACTCGGGCTCTCTCCGAAACGCAAAAAGCAAACGTTCGAAAAAAACTCATCCTTTTCGTGGAGCACATGCAACGTCTCCCCGACGACGACACATCCGCGAGATTTAAATTGGATGTCGAACAGATTAAAGTCGTCGAGAAGAAGGTGACCGAAGTTTTGGCCGGACACTCGACGTTGGCGGTCATCGAACCTTGCCGCACCGGCAAAACGCGCATTACGCTCGCTCTGGTGTGTTTGCTTATTGATATTTTCCTCGACGACGAGATGCAAGATGCTAAAGTGTTGTTTGTGTCTTCAGTTAGTGCGAGCGCGTTTCCGAATGAGCTCACCAATTTCTGTGCCGAGTTTTCGAAGATTGGTGGCATGGTGGATGTGTGCAAAAACGACGTCGCCAAAAGGGTTTTGTATAAGACTATGACAGCTTTACAGGTTTCACACAAAAAGCTAGTTCTTGATACTGTTTACGCGATCGTCGTTATTGACGAAGTGCACGAGACGTATTCGCTGTCGCAGCATGCTAATAATCCCCAAATCGCCTCTTTTTTTGGTATCGCGGAGAATTTGAGGGGTAATTTGAAGATTTGTGTGAGCGGTACCCCACTCTGTCGCGGCGTTCGCGACGTCTTTTTTTTGGGCCGTCTCTTGGAGTTTGATTTCAGTCAATGGGGCGATGATGAGCACACTTTTGTGAATGACTGCGCTTCGCAAGTTGAGCGGTTGCTCATGGCGGGCGTTGAGGATCAAACGAGCGCTCTGAACGCGCTGACCATGTTGGATCAAACGTTTTTCTCTCCGTGTGTTGCTCGTGTGCAAAATCCTCTCCGCGTGAAAAACAAAATCGTGTACGAGTTTGACAGGTCGTGGTTTGATGACGATGGTGATAATGGAGATTTTGAAGACAAAGCTTTTGTTGCCCCTTACGATAGCACCGCTCTTTTTCTGGATAAAAGATGGAACTCGAACGAATTTTTCGTCAAGGCATTTTGTGCGCGATTGTACGGCGCGCACCCTCAGCTTGCTTTGAATTTACTATATCAGTACCTTTCGGACGCTGAATCCGAGTTGAACAAGTATGATGTTCAGCTTCACGATGATGATGATGCTAGAAATGATGATGATGATGCTAGAAATGATGACGACAACGACGATCGCGACTTTGACCCAAATGATGGAGAGGTTGATGATGATGATGATGATGCTAGAAATGATGATGATGATTCTAGAAATGATGATGATGATGATGATGATGATGATGCCACGAATGAACAAATTGATTTGTTGAAGAATTCGCATATGAAATGGTCGGCATTGATTCGCGACATTCAGCAAGCGCCAACAGCTTCTCTCTCAGATTCTTACGTCGCGCCTGCACGCATGTCGTACGTCATCACGCAAACACGCGAACACATGCGCGCTGGTCGCAAAGTTGTCATCACGTGCGAATATCTATCCGTTCTTGAGAAATTTCGACAACTGCTTGTGTTTAAACTTCCAGAGTTACAAACCGATTCGAATTCGACAATCTTGTTTGATGCAGCGCACTTCGCGAACTCAAAGAGTCGAACAGATGTTCTGATGATGTTTGACGATGTTGAAAGCGCTGTTCGTGTTCTTTTCGTTTCGTCTTCGATTGGTAGCGCCGGCATTAGCTTCAACGTCGCACACGAGCTGATTAATTTGCAAGTAAGTTGGAAACCTTCGCTCGAGGCTCAAATGTCACATCGACTAAGTTCGCACGATGCTGAAAACAATATCGACCGCTGCGTGACGACGCTTGTGACGAGCCTTGCTGATTTTACTCGCCACATTAGCTTCTTGGTGTGTGCCGAAACCGCGATTTTGTTCAACGTCGGTGGCGTTGTTTGCAGTGACAAGCGTTTTGAAAACCGCTTGCGTGTGCCTTGGTTTCTAACTCGTTTGAACGAAAAGACCGAAAAAGAGAGCACTTTCTTCTTGCGCGCCTTTTTGAATCGTTGCGTCAATGAATCCGACGGCGTCACCGTCACGCGCAACGATACTACTGTTCGCTTGGAAATGAACGACGAGAAGTTGCGAAATATGCTCACTACTACTCCGGCCAACTCGCGTCCAGCGAAGCGTTTCGCCGGGAGAGGTCGAGCTGGAGGCGGCGGAAAAGGAAAAGGACGAGGAGTAGGCGGAGGCGGAGGAGGAAGGAAGCAGAGGAGAACACCCAAAAATACTGATGATAGCGCTTCTCTCGTTGCTCGAGTACCGCCGTCGGAAGGAAGGCGATTTGAATCGAACATTCAAACGATTCTCTCCATGTTAGATCGTGATGTCGAACAAGATAATAATGCACTTGCAGCGCACATTACTTCGGTCGACAAAGCATTGCAGACGCACTTTGTCAGCATTTTACCAGACGACGTCGCAGGTATAGACGTCGTTAAGTTGTATTCAAAGGCTGTATCCGAGAACGACCGAAATAGCGTCATCGAGTATTCCCGGCTTAATCGAATAGACTTTGAGTGGTATTCGCAGTACGTGTGCGCGGAGTCGCACTTCTTTCCAGCTAGTACTATTAAACAGCGAGTTGAACGGGGCGAGCGAACGAATCGTCAGATCGATGAAAAAATTGACTTTCTTAGCGGTGCAATGACGGATGCTGCATTGCTATTGTTGTGTGAATCCACCGGTTACAAATTAGTCGCTCCTTTTCGCAGCGACATGGCATTTATGAGTTTAAAATTTAAAATCTTTTGCACCCCAGCCGGGGTCGCGTTTGATCCAGTTTCGGAAAAATTGTTCCTTATCGAAGTGCATGTCGATTCGATGCTCGATCAGTACGGCGTGCTCGACTCTGAGTGCGAGTCGTTTCGACTCAAACGAACAGATTTAATCTATTCGCTCGAAATATTCGGACTCGAGCACGGCATTTTGGTTTCGCACGGCTTCAATCGCGCGTCGGCGGTACGGACGCTTCGATTGGTCTACGTGACGCGCGACTCAGCTGTGGAGGTGTTCGGAGAGAAAAAAAATAGAGTTGATGAAGAGACAGCACTTACACCTGCCGCCTTTGTGAGCAGATTGAGCAGATTGAGCAGAAAAAAAAAATAAAAAAGTAAGAACGGCGCAGATATAACGTCGTCGTTCTCTAAAATCAAGCGTAGCTAGGTAACGAGTTTGTAATGTATATCGCTATTTCAACAAAACTTTCTTCTCGTGTATTTTCTCGGCGGCGGTTTGCCCTCGCGTCGCCGTTTCTCGTCTCTGTTTATTTTTGACAACAGTCTACGATGGCATTCTTTACAGCGCCAATACACCTCCGAAGATATTTCACATTTTCGCGCGTATCTCCCGCCGACCTTTTTCTTTCGTAGCGCATTGCATCGCTCGCATATGTTGTCGAGTTCCAAGTTCTTCTTCTCGATCGCCTTGGCGATGCATCCATAACAACACGGTTTCCCGCTTCTGTCGTCTCCATCGATTTCCGGATGAAAATGGATTCGACTCGTAATCTTCTTCTGACACACGACGCAGTTTTCGTTCATCTTCTCGGCACGCGCCTTGTCGTGGCATCCTCGACAACACGGTTTCCCGCTTCTGTCGTCTCCCTCGGTTGTCGGATAAAAACGGATGTCACTCGTAATCTTCTTCTGACACACGACGCAGTTTTCGTTCATCTTCTCGGCATGCGCCTTGTCGTGGCATCCTCGACAACACGGTTTCCCGCTTCTGTCGTCTCCATCGATTGTCGGATGCCGACGGAGTTGACTCGTAATCTTCTTCTGACACACGACGCAGTTTTCGTTCATCTTCTCGAAACGCGCCTTGTCGTGGCATCCTCGACAACACGGTTTCCCGCTTCTGTCGTCTCCATCGATTGTCGGATGCCGACGGAGTTGACTCGTAATCTGCTTGCCGCACTCACACCACCGGATCTTTGTCGCAAAATCTGTCTTCCTCTTTGCCTTCACTTCGTCGTCGTCGTCGTCGTCGTCCACTTCGTCGTCGTCGTCGTCGTCCTCTTCGTCGTCGTCGTCGTCGTCGTCGTCGTCGTCCACTTCGTAGTCGTCGTCGTCGTCGTCGTCCACTTCGTAGTCGTCGTCGTCGTCGTCGTCCACTTCGTCCTCCTCTTCTTCCTCTTCCTCGTATTTTTTCTCTATTTCTTCTCGCCATTTCTTCAGCTTCGCCTTCGCCTTTTCGATCGATTGCAAGTCATCCTCCGACAGCTTTTCTCCGTTCCGGCGTCGGCGTCGTTCAGCGTGCCTCTTGAGGAACGCTGAGAACTCTTTCATTACCTCATCCTCGTCGTCGTCGTCGTCGTCGTCGTCGTCGTCCACGTTGTCGTCGTCGTCCACTTCTTCCTCCTCGTTTTTTTCTTCTTCCTCCTCGTTTTTTTCTTCTTCCTCTTCCTCGTTCTTTTCTTCCTCTTCCTCTTTTTTTTCTTCTTCTTCTTCCTCGTTTTTCTTCCTCCTGTCGCTCCTTTTCGGCAGCGTGCCAAACGGCTTATGTACGCAATTGCCGATGCTGCACTTGTGTGACATGTGTCTTCGGCGTGTTTTTGCGTGTGCGTGTGCGTGTGCGTGTTTTTTTTTATATCGAAGAGCGAGCGTTTTTTTTTTGACGTGACTATGAAAACTTAATTTGGAGTGAGCAGATTGACGACCCCAATCTGACAACACCCTAAACGTGAAGGGGATATACAACAGTCCGTTATCTTCGAATGTGCGCGGTTTTCAATCGAATCAAAGCATAAGTGACATCAATAACATCCATACCAATCTAGAGATAGAGTTGTTTGATCGAAGAAATCAGAAGATCGATAAAAAAACGAAGAGTGTAAATTTGTATTAGGTGTTCAGTTTGTGAGCAGAAAGACGAGCAGAAAGCAGAGTGAGCAGATGGTCGACTTCAATCTACTATTTGAATTTGTACTCTTTGACGATACCATCGTAATCTAGCGCCTGTCCGACACTTTTTACTCTTAGATATGCATCGAGGGCAGCTGTAGGTCTCGGTGGCCATCTCCCTGCAACCGTATCTGTAGTTTTGTAGAGCTGACACGGCGTATCGTTGCCGAGTTCGTCTTCCGTTTTTCCCGCAGCGATGTCTAATTGTTGCTTGAATTGTTGCTCCAAAAGTTTACTCGCGTACGCGACATCACCGAAACTGCGCACGGATTCAGCCGATTCGCTTTGTCCGAAACCTCGTCCTGAGGTGCACAAAGTCTGCCACTCGTATTCTGCTTTATCCAAGTCTCCAGATCCCCAATGGAAAGCGGTGAGAGCTGCGCGCATATCCCAAAACTCTGGGTCTTTTCGAAGTATCGTTTGAGCGGTCTTCACGGCTAACTCCTCTTTTCCCGTTTCAAACGCAGCCAGCGCATAGTTGGCTAGAGCTATTTCTCTCATGGAATCATCCTTCGACGCTTTGAGAAAATCGTCCATCGCTGATTCCCATTCTCCGATCGCCCCTTTGGCGTTTCCAAGGTTATTCAACACCGAAGCATCGGCACTTCTGCCTTCATTAGCGTCTATTTCAATCGATCGCTGTAAATCTTCAATCGCGGCTTGCCATTGTCCCGCTTGTAAACGAAGGGTTCCTCGATTGGAAAACGCAGCCGAGTTGCTTGGCGCTAACTCGATGGCTTTTGTCCACGCATTTTCTGCGTCTTCGTACGACTTCGCATTCATCGCGTGGTTAAACAATTGAGAAAGTTCCACAGAGCTTCCGGTGCTTGCAGCGAACGCCTCGTTTGGCGTAGAGAAGGAGAACGCGAGAATGAACGCAGATATTGCTCCCATCGTCATCGCGCGTCTTCTGCCTTTCAGCGACGTCGTGGGAAGCTCGCTGGATGACGCCACGAATGGATGCATCAAATCTTCCGGAACTTCGTCTCGAAATGGTAAACCCGCACGGGCACCAACCTGCAAGCATTTTTGCGCGGCAACGAAAGTCGCCAAGCGTAGCGTTTTCAAAATGTCCGCACTGCACGATAAACCTTTCGCCATGGTGCCGATGAACGCATCTCCCGCGCCAGTGGTATCAACCATGTCCGCGCTACTAATACGTGAAGCTGGCTGAAAGGCAACTCTAGCGCATTTACCGGAGCCGTTCAAGTTGTATATTTTGTCACTCACGAGCGCGTGCTCAGGAATATATTTGGATGACGGCGAGGAAGAGGAATGTGGTGTACCAGATTCGTCGCTATGCTTCCCCGATTGGAACGTGCTTTCCATCTCTTCGATGATTTCGTCCACATCACGGACAAGGGCAGTAGCGTTTTGAATGTCATCATTGTTGTCAAAAAGCAAAGCAACGCTGCCCCTGGAACCAAGCGTCGCAATTAAAAGTTGGCACCGTTCTGAAAGTGTAGAGTTTGCCATCTCCGTTAACGCCGTTCCGAACGAAGCGTTTGGGTGTTTAGCTTGTGGATAACTTTTCGAACACACACAAAAGTCAGCAAGCTTCAACAACGCGTCTAAATCGTCGCCACGAAGCCTCTCAGCTTCAACAAGTATTTTAATTCCCAAAGCGTGTGCTTTTTTCGCGATTCGGAGCGCGACATCAGTTAACCTTCCATCGAAGTACGCGAGACCAATCTGTCGTGAAGACGATGCGAATAAAGCGTCGATATCTGCATCACTTACTTCACTACTTATCAAAGGTTGATTGCTTGGTGTGTGTATGCATGTGCGCGTCGGATCGTCGTTCGTTTTATCTTTGACGCAAATGATATACGTCGATGGCGATGTTCCGCCTCGCAAGACGTTAGTCGTATCAAACGTGCAACCTTCTTTCGACAAGATAGAGATGATGTCGTCTCCAGCCGCATCATCACCTATTTTCGTGAACAATATTGACGACGACGATGCTTCCGAAAGCCGGGATACCGCCGTCAATGCGTTTGCACAGTTACCACCAACTTCATGAATGAGCGTTTCGCTTCTTGTCTTCTCATCCGGTTGAGGAAACCTTTCAAGTCGAGCCAGGATGTCCAACCCACAGCTTCCAACACCTAACACCGCTTTTTGTTCGTCACCTTCCAAAGCTTGCTTCTCTGCGGTAGCGCGAAAAATGATCGCTGACTGCCGTTTTTTTTTCGTCGCCTCTTTTACTGGTGGTAACTTTCGTCGTCGTCGTTGCGTGATGTCATCTCGCCGAGACGATGAAGACGAAGACGACGTCGTTATGGACGAGTTCGTTATCATGGTGGTATAGGGAAAATGGTACCGATGATTTCTCACTTGTGTTAGTCACAAAACACACGAATCGCCACATTTTTTTCATCACAAAACACTACTCTCTCTCTCTCTCTTTTACAGAAGACAGATGTTGTTGTTATTGAAGTTGTTGCAAAGAAATAGATGCGCGCGTACGGTACACGACGCATCGAGCGCTTCTTTCAGAAGTAGCAGCGCTTTGGTATGGCGTCATTCCAACGAGTATTCATCGGAGGCATCATCGTTGACGACGACGACAGTAGAAGAAGAAGAAGAAGAAGAAGAAGAATTTACTCGCAAAGAAAAAGCGACGACGACGAAGAAGAAGAAGAAACAATTTCAAAGACGGAAACTCAAAGAAGCGTCGACGGCGACGAGTACGAAAGCGAAAACAAAGTATGAAATAGAACAAGAGAGGCGAATGGAGGTGGTCGATTTGAATTTAGATTGGGGCGATAAGGTGTACAGAGGCAACGCGACGGAATACGCTGGAGTGAAAGTGACGAGTAAATTGACTTGGCCGATGCCTATGCACGCGCTGGTTCAGTTGAACCCGGAACTCAGAAGCGTACTTAACTTATCTCCACCGACGGAAGAAGAAGAAGCCGAAGCGGATAAATTCTTATCAGTCTTGAGTAAAATTCGAACCGACGACGAAGATTTCACGCTCACAGAGGTGGAGGAAGGAGAAGGAGAGGAGGAAGGAGAAGTTACGACGTCGTCGACGACGAAGAAGATGAAACGAAATGAAGAAGAAGGAGATGCAAATAGAGAAAATATAAACGCGCTGTTCCCTGCATCAATGCCATACGCGCACATATTCGAAGCAATTTTATTGGAAGCAAGAGAGCATTTCCCGGGTGGCTCAAGACCCGAATCGACAAGGCGACAAATAACAAAGTCGCTGCTCCAGCTAGTGCCGCGAGAGCTTCTCGAGGATGCCGCAGAAGAGATGAAAATTTGGATTCGGCCTGCACCAAAACAGCGAAAACGGAGCGTCGACAGTTTCCGTAAAGCGCAGAAGCGACTCAATTTTTTGTATTGGCTGACAGAACATTGGAGGAAACCCGCGGTAAATGGGAAGGATCTCGCGATTACGAAGGGAGAATTAGGCGCTTTAATTTGGAGCCAATACCTAGAAGCTTTAAAAGCCGTCAGAGGCACAAACGATGCGAAATTTTTAGCCGATATGATTAGCAAAGATAGTAGTGATACCGACGAAATAGAGTTAAAACATGTTCGCACGGGTGGTTGGGCATCTGGATCGCAACACAGAGCGAAGGAGTATGTAGACAGACTGACAGGGAAAGTTTCGACACCTTCTTCTTCTTCTTCTTCTTCTTCTTCATCGGAGGTAAAAGAAGATGACGACGATGTGAGCAGCAGTACTATTGAACGTATGGACTACCCGGAGTTATTCACGCCCAACGAAATAGTCGATATATTAGTAAAAGCGCGGGGAAAGGATGTTATGGCCATCCGTATTCGCGAAAAGTGCTCCTGGGCGGATTGGCTGATTTTATGTACTGGGAAATCGCCACGGCACATATCTGATTTGTCACACGCGGTTATGTTTGAATTTAAAAAACGCGTCGCGGAAAATCCAACTAAATCGTCAGGCAAAGTAAAACCGTACATCGAAGGTGCGCAAGCAGATATGAGTGGCAGTGGTGACGAGGAATGGAACGCCGTCGATTGCGGGAGCTGCGTCATTCACGTTCTTAGCGATCGCGCGCGCAGATACTACGACATCGAAGAGCTGTGGGCAAATGGGGACGAAATCCTTCATAACGGAGAAGAGATTCTGACGATAGATAACATAAAGATAGACTGAATACGTGTGATTGATATTGCAATATAAGTAAGCTGCCTTCAAACATGGAAGCCATAGTAGCCACCGAGGACGTGTTCCATTTTGATATGTCGCCGTCGAATTGACTGTAACCTTCAAACGTACCGCTCATAACCGTCACCAAACTCGTATCACAGTTTGGTATCGTCCCGTAATTATTGTCAGACGCCCAATTGGTACACTCCCCCGTAACCGGAACTTCGGTCAAACATTCGTCCACGAACGCATGCCAACTCCCATCTGGAATTGGATCAGGAGTTCGTGGTATGCGGTAAAAAGTAGCAGTATCAACTAAAGCGCAGTAGAGCTTGCCGACTCCATTTATCGCGCAAGCGCCGTGATTTGCTCCTGCTATTTCGGTAATTCCTGTGAGAATGTTATTGGAGACGTCCTTATGGAGTTCTTTCGGGTGCCCGCCATTCGCGGTGTACCTTCCGTATTTTTTGACGGTGCCTTTGGGACCGAGCAGAAGCCACATGCTGTCCTGAGAGCCTGATGCTTGCGTTACGTTTTGAATCGAGTAATAGGCAAGTTAGATAGACGGTTTGACTGTCAGACTGTCACCAAAACGAATTGAATCTTAATAAAACACAATTACTGACTTTATTTTACACGCGAGCGCTGCTATTTGCTAAATGAATCAGTGTAATTCTGGAAAGCGCTTGTAGAAATTGGATTTCGGCCGCACGACGTTCTTCTTCTTTTTCTTCGTGGTATATATCAACGATCCATCACGATGGTTTACGGCAATCTCTACCGCCTCATCTGTTGTCATTACTACATCATCGTGAACCACGCTCTCCTTCTTTTTGTTCACGAACACGTCGTCGTCCTCAACGTCGTACTTCTCTCCGTGATCTCGCTCGATGCCATGGTCAGACGAAGAATACGACATCGCCGGTGAAGTATCCGTCGCGGGAGTTTTATATAACTTTGGCACCATGGCTTTCTTTGCCGCTTGCGATTCGCCAACGAGCATTACATTTCTCGCTGTTTTCGCAGAGGAGGATTTTTGAGCAGCTTTCGATAACTTTGCGCTCGTGGTAACTGTGATGGTTCTCGATTTGCTGGTTTGGACGTCGTTTACTCGATTTGAGTCCGCCTTGGGCAAACCTACCAAATCGTTCCTCCCAATCATCGCGAAGAACTTTTCGCGGAGCGTACCGAGGAATTGACGCGTTCCGTTCTGATCTTTGTATTGTACACCTCCAGGATGAGTCCATGGGTTCGAAAATTTCAGTTCTGGACTCGCCAATCGCTTCACTGCCAAACTGAATGAGGCCGGTTCGTTGTAACTCTTGCCTTGAAAAGCAATCTGTCGATTCTTCGTGATATTCGCTTTATACTCCTTACCGCGATACTCCATCGAGAGCACGTTCAATCCAGCGCCGATCAATTTTGCATCCATCAGTT
>Ga0181570_10003193_pt1 | contig 12631 bp, 7 predicted proteins | sample 101ome_18_FD_148667 | JGI IMG/M metagenome (GOLD analysis project Ga0181570, IMG submission 148667) | Coastal salt marsh microbial communities from the Groves Creek Marsh, Skidaway Island, Georgia - 101406AT metaG (spades assembly) | ecosystem: Environmental > Aquatic > Marine > Intertidal zone...
GAAAGCGTGCCAAGACAAGGAAATGATGGCAATCAGCAGGATAATCCACGTGGTGAGCATCCAATGCAATTTCGGTTTTTTTTCTTCTTCTAAAACAGCCCGCTCTTCCACGATGGTCCCCAGCGAGATGAACAACCGGGACATGCCAATGCCGGTGATGAGCACGTACGATACAGTGAGGTATTCGAAGTTGTCCATGGCCTCCCCTAGCCATCCGTTGTTAAATTGTTTGAGGGTCCGAGGATCGTCATTTCACCCATCTTCCCAAACGAATGTTGGTTAGACGATGCACCATCGCGAATCAATGACTTCCATCGGCTTGCCACGCACGAGGGCACGTCTTCGTTCAATGAACAGAAACGGCCGAAGCAGCTTGTGCTCCGTAGCGTTCGCCAAGGAAGCGACACACGCGTTCCAGCATGGCCACATCAGCGTTTGAAAACGCTGCTGGGTCGTCGGAGTCAACATCCAACACGGCCACCACATCACCCGAGGGTGCCAAGACAGGAACCACCACTTCGCTGTTCGTGGTGCTGCTGCAGGCGATGTGTTCGGGACGGGCGTGAACATCGGGCACGTCTTGGGTCGCTTTTGTACGCGCTGCAGCGCCACAGATGCCCCGCTCAAACGGAATGTCAAGGCACCCGTGACCGCCTTGGTACGGACCCACCTTGAGGTGCCCTGGACGGACGGTTCGATAGAAGCCGGTCCAGTGAAAGTGCTCAAACGCGTGGTGCAGCTCACAGGCCACGGTCGACATGGCGGCCACCCAGTCGTCTTCCCCCTCGAGCAGGGCTCGAATGCGTGCTTCGGTTTCCTCGTGCGGTGTGTTCATGATCTTCACTCATCCCCAAAATCGTCGTGTTCGAGCGTATTCAACTTCAGCATGATGGATGGCCTTCAACAACGCCTGTTCGTTGTTGGGCGGTGTTTTCACCATGATGCGAGTGGCGGTGGCTTCACCGATGCCGCGACCCATCAACGCCATGATGGCGTCCAGGCCGCGGTTGGCAACCAATGCGACGTTCTTCGCCATGCGATCTTGGTCTTTCTGGTCCTCGGACTTCACCCAACCCTCGAGCATGCTCGCCAAGCCCTCGCGGGCGCAAGCAAGACGGGTGCCGCCGCACTTCAGGCAGGTTCCCGGCTTGTCCAGCCCTGCGTATTTGGCGATTCGGAACCGGCGCAGTCCGTGACAACGCAAGCAACACAACACCGCTCGTTCGTTCGTCAAACGCAGTTTGAGACGTTCACGAAGGGCAGCGTTGTCCCAGTTGGGCAGCAGCATGTCGTCCTGCGTTCGGTTCGACATGCCCAACGGGCCTGAAGCCGTGATGTGGATGGCGAGCACGCCGGATTGCAACCCTCGCATGACATCGCTGGCCCCATCCACGTCCATCCGTTCATGGAACAACTTGGACAGCACTTCCTCCATCACCACGGTCCCTCGGTACTTCCGTAGCAGCGCCTGCAGGTTGATCCGTCGTGGGTCAACACCGTGACGCAGCACACCGAACGTCTTCGCGACCTGCGCAAAACGCCAACGCACCTGACGGGAGTTGGGCACGGTGATGCTCAGCAACTGTTCGATGGCTCCCGGTGGGGTGTCAACCAGCCACGAGACGATGTCTTCGGGACGAACACCGGATGTTTGCAGCGCAATGCGCGTGGGTTCCACCACCAGCCGTCCCCACGAGCCCGACTTGGTGGACGCCATGGCGAGCAGGAAATGCCCCAACGCCTCGTTGATCTTCGAACCGTGGCAGGAATTGATGACGAAGGCATCGTCGCGCTCCTCCACCGTCATGGTCCGTTCCGAAGGAAGGTGCCCCGTAGCTTCCACGTGCGCACGGATGACATCCGCCACCATGGACCTGGCTTCGGCATCGAGGGGGTATTCAGCCAGAGCAGCGCTGCTTTTGGTGACGAGGCCCAAAGGGTCGAGTTCAACCGGTGGCATCGGCTCCACCAGCCCTAAATCCTCGGCGATGAGCCGACGCAACCGTCCGATGTCGCGAGCGACTTGTGGCGGAACGGGGGGCAATTCGCCCAACCACTGGGGCGCTTTGCCGTGGTCGCTGACGGGGGTGACGAGGAGCTCCGATTGTTCCGGGTCGGCATCGATGATCATCCAGGTCCGACCAGCGATGACAAATCGCCGTCGTGACCCATCTTCGTCCTCGCCAGCGTCGTTGAGGCTCAACACGAACGCTTCGTCCACGTTGCCCAGACTTTGTCGCGTGACGGCGTCGCGCACACGGTAGGATTTCTTGTCGGGGATCATGGAGAGGTGATGGCTGACCCATTCACGGGTGCGCCCTGCGCTTGCCATCCACCCGTTGGTGAACGCTTTGGGGAGGGTGAGCACCATGGATTTGTACGCTGCAGGAACGGCCTCATCGGGTGTGGAATACAAAGGAAGTTCGTCGGGGAACGCGGCTCCATCGGCACCCATCTGTTGAACGGCCGCTTCGTACAGTGCCTTCGGCCAACGGTACCATGGCACCGTCGCTGGGTCGGCCACGGACTTGATGACCCAACGCTCCGCCAGCACGTTGGCCAGGGCCACCGTGTCTTCTCGCGTCCACCCGTCAAATTGAGCCGATGACGCAAGTACAGCGGTGGCGGCGTCCAGCGACACCACCTTGTGAGCGTGCACCATCAACACCAATTGGTTCGCAGCCACCGTTCGAGGAAACGAGCGCCATTCCACAGGTTCAATCTCCCCCGCCATCGCTCGCTGAGCGATGACAGCGGATTCCACCAGGTGATCGGTGTCCCATGACAGCACGTGCCCGCGACCCAGCCCACCGAGCCGGTGGTCGGCCCGACCCACGCGCTGCAACATGCGGTCCACCGATTTGGGTGAATGAATCTGCACGATGCGACGAACGCTTCCCACATCAATGCCCAGCTCAAGGCTTGATGTGCACACCAAACCAGACAGCGTGCCGTCCCGCAATCGGTCCTCCATCGTCTGGCGGGTTTCCGCTGCGAGTGAACCGTGATGCACGCCGATGTTGAGGTCGGGCGCCAAGGTGCCAAGACGGGAAGAGAGCGTTTCCGCATCGCTTCGGCTGTTCACAAACACCAAGCAAGGCGCCTGGGTGCGCAAGATGTCGCACAGTTGGCGGTAACAGGCGTGTTGACGTGGACTCAACATCATGTCCACCGAGCCAAGTTCATCATCGGGCGTGGGCACCGTGGATTCAACGGTCAGTTCGGTTTCACGCATGCCCATGGCGATGAGCGGTGTGCCTTTGCCCGGCGAAAGCCAATCGGCCACTTGGTCGGGATTTCCAACGGTCGCGGACAGACCCAACCGCTGAACGGGGTGACCGGTCAACCGATTCAACCGTGCGAGGCCAACGCTGAGCTGCCACCCCCGCTCCGATGCTGCAAGATCGTGGACCTCGTCCACGATGACCGCCTTCACCGTACTCAACATCGCGCGAACGTTTTTGCCGCTGAACAGGAGTTGGAACGTTTCCGGCGTGGTGACCAACAAATTCGGGGGCCGCCGGGTTTGTTTGGTGCGCTGGGATTGAGGGGTGTCGCCATGTCGCACGTCAACCCGAAGGCCAACAGCTTCGGCGAGCTCCGTCAACCGTCGATCGACGTCTCGATTCAGCGCACGAAGCGGCGTGATGTAGAGAATGGACAGGCCAGACCATCCTTCCTCGAGGCATCGATGGAAAAGCGGCAGGATGCCTGCCATGGTTTTTCCCGAGCCGGTTGGAGCAATCACGATGCGATCTTCGCCGTTGACCAAGGCGGGCAACACCAATTCTTGGACCGGCGTCGGCGTCCATCCCTTCTCGTCCAGTGCAGATTCAAGTGCAGGATGGAGTAGGGAAAAGACGCGCGGCAACATCTCCTCCTCCAAGGTGAATCCCTTGGTTCACTCAATTTGAGCGTTTGGCTGAGGACCACGGTCAGTCATCATCGCCGTCGAAGTCGTCATCGTCGTCCTCGTCGTCCTCGTCGTCCTCGTCGTACGCCTCATCATCGTCGTCGTCCCAATCCTCGTCTTCATCGAATGCACCCTCACCGAAGTCGATGGAGGTGCGGGTGGCGACCACGAACACAATGGACAAGGTCATGATGCTGAGCAGAATGAACATCCACGCCAACGGTTGTTCACGCACGGAATCGAACCAGCCGAGGTATTCGCCGTAGGCAATGTCAACGGCGTGCTCGGCGGCGTTGTCGTTGTCGTTGGCCTCTGGGATTTCATCCTCGTAATCCACCACCACGCGCACCCGGTCCACGTTGGTGGATTCCCACGTGGTGGAGACCGTCAAGCGCTCGCCGGCGCCGATGCCCACGATGGACACCACATCGAACGGTGTGTCGCTGCTGCCAGCAAAGAACGCCACCTTGAATTGGGCCGTCGTTTCTCCGCCAAGGTTGAGCACATCGGCATCGATGTTGATGTTGGCGCCCGGTGCGATGTGATCGTCACTCAATTCGATGTTGTCCACACGCAGCTCAGGGCCGACGGCACCCAAGCGAACCCATTGCCGCTCGAAATCAAGGTCGTCGACCGCCAATTCGGGGACCGGGCTGGCTTCGGAGTTGGACACGACAGGGAATTGATTACCGGCAGCGTCGTAACCGGTCACGTAGAAGCCAACGAAATCACCCACGCGTGGCACGATGGTTCCACCAGCCGTGATGTCAACCACCGCGGTCCAGCGGACGTCTTGCCCGTCCTGTTGCATGCCCAACAACGTCGACCCGGAACCGATGGTCATCGTTCGAGTGGCGTCGCGCATCACCCAGTGCACCACTTGTTGGGAGCCGGTCAAATCGGCGTCTTCCGTACCCTGGAACTCAACGGGCACTTGGGTCAGGTCGTTGCTGGCGGAGACATCGATAACGTTGAGCGGTGCCACACGTCGGGTCACGCGGGGCGAAGCATCGTCAACGATCACCTGCAGGGTGGTGGACACCAACGTTCCTGTCATGTCTTCACCGCGACCGGGGATGTTGGTGATGGCGATCAAGCAGGTGCGGGACGGCGAGGATTGCAAGGTCAATGCCGAGGAAAGCGGCACCTCGACGGCGTATTCACCGTCGCTGGTCAAGGAACCGTCGGACCACAACTTTTCACCGTCAAACACCTCGACCAGGATGCCAAGGTTGCGGGGGGCGGGCACTTGGCTGCCTTCGTACACAACACGCCCTGTGAACGCCAAACGGTCGTCCTTGCGCACGCGGCTTCCGTCGGCCACCGGACCGGTTCGGGGCTGGCTGATGTCGTCCACCGAGAAATCCGTGGGCGAGAGCATGAGGTCGTTTTCCACACGGAAGGTGTGTTCCAACAGGAGCAAGCGTGTGGGCTCATCGGAGCCAAGTTCCTTGTAGAGCAACGCCACATCGCCCATTTCTTCATCGGGCCAATCCCAACCAAAGGTGAAGCGGAAATCCAGGAGAATCCACGGCAGTCCGGACTCGTTGGTGGTTTGCGTCATCAGGCTTGTTGGCAGGATGTGGATGTAGGGCGATTCCGACCAGAAGGTGTTGTTCAAACCTGAATAGGAGATCGTTTGAGCGTCCCGAAGTGGGTTGGGGCCCTCAAAGTCAAACACGAGGGAGATGTACTCGAAATCGATGGCGGTGTTGGCGTCGATGAAACCCAGGCTGATCGTCTGTTCAAGCCCGGCGTAGACGGGTTCGTTGTCCTCGTGACCGAACCACTCCAAACCGGTGAACACGGCCGAGGAATCCTTTCGGGTGCGGAAGGTGGCGTCGTCGTACAAGAAGCCGTCCGAGGCCTCGAACTTCAGCAGTTCGTCGTCGTCGTTCATGGCCGTCCAATGGAGGGGATTGCCGGCTTGGTCACCACCGTCCCAGAAGTAGGACACACGACCCATGTTCGGGTTTCGGGAGGTGTCGATGGAGGTGATGAACCACTTGGCCTTGGCCTCCGTGTTGTTGCGGACCGTCTTGGTCACGTACTCTTCCTCATCGGCCTCACCGTTGCGGTTGGCGTCGTGGTCGGCTTCCACCCAGTAGTTCAATTCCAACTGCATGGGATGACCCACGTCGTCCTGGACGAGGATCTGCACGGGCTGCTCGATGGAAGCGGCCTCGTAGGCATCGTCCACCGGATGAACGGCCATGCGTTCGGGTGCGGTGGCATCGACCTTGTAGGTTCGGCGCCATTCGGTGTTGGGCTGTTGAACGTGCTCGGGGTTGCGTTCGTTGTACGTTTGAACCTCGTAGTTCAACCCGTCTGGAACGTCGATGTTGGGCAAATCAACCGTGATGAAGAACGAACCGTTGTTGTTGGTGACGTCGCGAGCCGTGCTTTCCACGTAGCCGTTTCGGGACACACGAACGTCAAAGGCGCTGTCCTTGGGCGCATCGTCCGTGTTGAGGAACCACATGGCCCCGGTGAAGTGAATCTGTTCACCTGCGGCCACCCAAGCACCGTTGGGAACGTCGTCCGATGTGAGTTCGCCGTCCATGTCGCGCACGTTCAGCCAACCAAGGCCAAAAGAGCGGTTGACCTGAAGGCCCTCTGAGGACGTGAGCGGTAGCGGGGCAAAGCCTGCCGAGCCGCTGTCGTCGAGGCAACCCACTTTGAAACGGACGTTGTCTTGGTCCGGGAACTCACTGGTGACAAAGAACCGCCAGTGAATCGTCAGGATACCGTTGCTTTCCGTGGAATAGGATGACGGATCCATCTCGATGTATTGACCCGGATCGTTCGGGTCGGGGAACACGTCGCCGTACTGCCACGAAAGGATGGGGTTGTTGGCCAATGAATTGGTCATCAGCGTCAACTCCGCGCTGGCGATGGTGCTGGCCGATTCGCCAATGACGTGACGGCTGATGACTTCGTAGGGCAGCACGCGTTCGTGCAGGATTTCACCTTCTGGAATGGTGAGGTCAAGGTTCACGGTTTGCATGGTGTAGGTGATCGAGAACGATTCAAGGATCAAGACACCTGAACTCGCTGCGACCAGGTCGATTTGAATGTCCTTGATGCCCGACCCAGAGTCGGGGATGGCCAGGTTTAACTTGTCGACCAGCGTGTTCCCTGACTGCGTTGAACGGACGGACATCGGACCGACCAATGCACCGTCTTGCGCCGGCCTACGGTAGGCGTTCTGCTTATCGATGTTGATGCCGGGCTCGCTGGGAGCGTTGGAATGGTAGGCGATGCTGAGGTTCGAGATGGTTGGGGTCACGCCGGTGTTGGAGGTGGAAAGCTCCACCCGCACACACGGGCGGTTGCTGGCTGAGTTGATCGTCTGGGTGGTGTTGGGCGAGAGGAAGGTCTTGACGCCGCTGGCCCCGCTCGAGCAAGAAATGGACGTTGTCAAACCTACCATGACCCGGATGGTGGTGCCCACCGGCCGGTCTTCGTCCCAATCCACGGTGATGGCGACCAGGGGGCCGGCCGCGCTGTAGTCGTAGGCGTTGTAGTAGCCGCTGCTTGTGTAGGAGGTCACGTAGGACAGCATCACATCGCCGAGGACCGGGGATGCGGAAGCGGTCCCGTTGAGGGTGGCCCGCCACACCAAGCTGTTGCCGGCGCTGGCGAAGTTGATGCGTTGTCCGGGCGAGCCAGCCCGCCAGGTTAGCCCACCGTCGTTGGACACATCGACCTTGATGCTGGTCCCGGTGGGCATGGTGCCAATGATGGCGTTGAAATCCACGAAGTCGATCGCTTTGGTGAGGGTCGTGGTTGCGCCGACCACCATCGAGGAGGTGGCGGTTGGGGTGCGTGCATCAAAGAGGGATCCGTCGCCGTAGGTGAAGACCTTCCGCACACCTTGCGTGCAGTACGCGGTCGTCGAGTAATGGCAGGCATACATGATTTGGTTGTCTTCGTTGCCCACCAAACCATAGTGCCCCCCGCCGGGCATGAGCAACGACCCTTGACTGGTCAGCAAACCGTTTTGCATGCTGAAGTGGTAATGGGTGCTGCGCCAACCGGCGTCGGAGCTGGCGGCGTAGATGTTGTACATCACCGTCGGCAAATTCACGGAAAGGCCCATGCCGTATTCCCAATAATTTGAGGTCGAGGTCATGAACCACGTCCCGTTCACGGTCGTGGGCGAACTGGGGTTCACCTCACGCATGGAATGCGAATTGGTGTTGCTGTTGAAGTGACCGATGTACATCTTCCCGGTGGCGTCGTCGAGGTCCACACCGGTGATGTAGTTGTTCGAGCCGTACTCGTAGTTGTTTTGACACTGCCAGGTCTGGTTGTTGGCCCCGGTCAAGGACCACTTGGTCACGCGGCCGGAATACGTGTAGTGGGCGGTGTAGATGTAGCCGTTGTTCACGTCAGCATCCACGATGTAGTACCCGAGGCTGGACCCAGAGCAGGAACCGGTGCTGAACGAGCCCGTGCCGAGGTAAGCGCCGGTGGTGGCGTTGTATCGCTGGAGGTAGGGGGCGCCCGATGAGCCGGAGTTGGTCGTTTTCACGACGTGGATCTGGTCGTCGTTGACGGGCACGACCACGCCGTGGAACGAACCCGAGCCCCCGGTGCCGAGCGTCAACTGAGCGTAGTCTTTGGTGGGGGAAACGTAGCCTTGGTCGCCGAGGGAGACGAATTCACCCGTCGTGTTGATGGTCGCCGTGTTGAGCACCGACACCTGATTTGCATTGTCGAACGTGGCGCCGTACAAGGAAGGGTTGCCCTTCAACTGGAGCGAAGTCCCTTGCGCCTCCAAGTTGTTGCGGGTGAGGTAAAGGAACGGGGTCGGCGGTGCGCCGTACACCGAGTTCACGTCGGCGTCACCGACGCCGCCGAGTTGGGCCGCGGTGGTGAAGTTGGTCCACGAGGTGGAACTGGCCTCGCCCCGCAGGTTGAAGGTGGCGGCGGTGACTTCAGCTCCGTACGGAATGGAGACAACGCCTGCGGTACCGTTGCCTGAACCGGAGAAGGTGTGCGTGTAGGACGTGCTGCCGTCCTTGAATTGGGTCTCGGTGGAGGCGGCGCCGGCCAACGGCGACATCACCGAGCACAGGAAGATGAGAACAAGTGCGAATGCCTTCTTCATGCGGTTCACCTACGGGTTCAGCAGGCGCACCATCCCATTTGAATTGTCCCCTCCCTCGTCGCCGACCACGGGGGCAGCGAGCGCAAACCAAGGGAGGGTTCAAGAAGTTGAAAACCATCATGCCCTTTGGAGAAGTGCATGGCCGAAGAACCCTCAATGACAGGTCGATGGTGGGCTAAACAACACGGTCGACAGTACATGCTCACCGCCATCGCATCGGGCGGGAGCGCCGTGCTGTTGACGGTGTTTGGTGTTCAATTGCTGTTTCTTCAGGAGCATGCCACGTACGGCGATGCGACCGGTGCTGCGCTGGTGGGTGCCGTCCTCTCGCTTCTCGTGCTGTTGTTCAGTTTTCCCGAATTTTTGAGGTTCCGTGGCCACGTCTTGACGCTTGAAGAAACCATGGCCATTCAATCCACTGCGGAACTGCGACGGCAGAAAGCCGATGCAACCGCCGCCGCCGAGGCCCTCGGTGCAGGACATCTTGAACGATGGAACGCATTCCTTGAAGAGCGTGGCCTCCGACGATGAGTTGGAGCGACCTGCATGAGCGACCACGACCCGCTGAAAACCTTGGCCTTGGAAATCGCCTTGGCCGTGGGCATGATCGTGTGTCTGGTCGGTGCCATGTACGTTCACACCGGTTCCATGCCCCCGTTGGTCGTGGTCGAATCCAGTTCCATGGTCCACGACATCGACGGCGAGGTGGGCTCCATCGATGCCGGTGATTTGATCCTCGTTCACAACCAACCCGCCAGCACCATCGTCACCTTTGCCGAGGCCACCGACCCGACTCACCCCTCCTACGGATACGAGCAGCACGGGCTCGCAGGTGATGTCATCATCTACGAAAAGAACGGTGAGGCGGGCACGCCCATCATTCATCGCGCCATTCTTCGAGCGGTGGCCTCCACCACCTCGTTGCCAGACCGGTCGTCGGAAACGCCTTGCCCCGAGAGCGCCGTCTACGACACCGGCCGACTGGCCGAGGACGGCGAGTTGGGATCATGCATCCACACCTGGACGGTCCCCGGAACCAACGCCACCGATGTTGAAAGCATCACGGTGATCTTCGACGGCTTCGCGAACGGGCATTACGACTGTTTACGACCCGCCCATGGCAACGCAGAGGCCCACCTCGTGGTGTGGGATTGGGTGCCTGCTCACGAAGGCATGCTGACCTTGGGTGACAACAACAAGTGTTCGGTTGACCAAGGCGCTTCGGCCACGAACGGTTCCAACGGCGTCCACGGCCAAAGCGGTGTGGTGGGCGCCGTCCGAGACGGTTGGATCATCGGCGTCGCAGGCGGCGAGATCCCGTGGTTGGGTGCGGTGAAACTGATGGTTGGCGGGCCTGAGTCCTACGGAACACAGGACGTTCCTACCTCGTCCTTCCTGTATCTGGGCGCCATCATCGGTGCAGTTCTGTTTGCTCCAGTGGCGGTTGAAGCGCTGTTCAAACGTTGGCTCGCTGGAGCGCCTGAAATGCACCTTCAATCCGCCGTCCGCGCCGGTGAGGAAGAATAACCTGAGGCCAACAAGGCTTCGGCCATCGTCATCCTCCCGGTGCACACCTCCGTGGCCAAGGCAGCGCTGATGGTGATGGCACCTTGGGATGCTCGACGGCTTCGTTGCTGTAGGTCGCGAATTTCACCGTCCGTGGGGGAAAGCGTTCGCAGTTCAACGACGCGTTGGCCGGACTTTTGGGCGATTTTCGTGGCTGAAGCTTCATGTTCGTGGCGAGACCCCCCTCGGCTGGTTCGCCGCTCATCCACGACCTCCACCCGCCAACGCCGACGCAAGGCGGCGTTGATCAGACGGTCCCGCTGAACAGGGGCCCCGTTGCCGACGCGCACCAGCACATCGACTGGACCGTGGACGTCCACCATAGCACGGACATGTTGAAGGGCAGCATCGCACCCGTCAAACGAGCGTTTGCCAAGCAGAACATCGTCGCCGTACCATGCACAGCCCGGGCGGGGCCCGGGGTCAATGCCCACCAACAACCGCTGAATGGTGGGCCTGAGGCGATAACTTCGCCACCAGGCCTCCACCGATTCGTGGACGGTGTCGACCGTCACAGCCACACCTCGGCCGCCGGAAACTGGAGCGTTGGCGACTTCTTCGGGCGTCCCAAACCACCATCCTTCGTGGTCCGGTAGGGGGTCGTTCACATCGAGGAACCCAGGGGAGACCCCTTTGGACTCAAGCGCTTGGAGGAGGCGGTATGCCAATCGAAAATCCGAGGTACGAACGAACACCCCGGCCACGACGAGAAACCGTTCTGCTCGGTTCTAAACGTTCGCTTCTGAACACCCCGAAGCAAAGCAAGGGCTGCGCTGCCGCAACCACCGAAGTCATGAAGAACGATTGACGCGATGTTTTCGCCATGACGGGCGCCTACGAACGCGAGCTCCGGGACGTGCTTGCGGGCGTGGAGCGGGGGGTTGAGAAGGTCATCAAGACCTGCTCACCCGAAGAACAGGAACGCATGCGAAGCATCGTGAACAAACCGTTTCTGGTCGTGAGGGCCGCTGGTTCGGGCATGGAAGGCAGCGGCGATTTGGTCGCATTGAGGGGCGATTGCTCGTTCCCCATCGAAGTCAAAACTCGAAAAGTGAAGAAACTGTACTTCGCAGGCCGGACCAAGGACCAACTCAACGCCATGATCGTCGAAGCGGAACGGACCGGCTTGATGCCGCTGTACGCCCATCGGTTGAAGGGCGTTCGCGGCGATTCATGGCGCATCTTTCGGGTGGAAACCGAAGGGCTTCGCGGCGTGCTCCGAGCGCTTGCACACCGGATTCCAGCCCTCCCACAAACAAGAACGGGCTCACCGTTCATCGACTGGGATCAAGGCATGCCCCTGAACGAATTCATCGGTTTGTTGTGCGCCATTCCCAAGGTGGAACCCAGCGGCATCAAAGCGCTTCAATCCCGAACCGCTTCCTCGACACCTGAGCAACGAACATCGGTTCCTGACTCCATGGGTGATGTGTTGGCGGAACTGAGAGCGCGGCAATCCAAGGATGCGACGCCACCCCCGATGTGACGGGCAGCATGTTTGCTGCCGGTGATGGTGAGGGTTTCGACGATCACAGGTAGGGGATGAACATGGTGAACAGCAGCATCCCCAACAACAACAAGGAGGAGTAACTCGATGCGCGGGACGAAATGTGGTCAACCGTCATCGGGTGGAGGTCCCACAACTTGAGTGAACGTCCAAGTCGTTTCAAACCGCTCAATCCGGCATGAAGCAGGTCCTTCAGCATGTGACCGCCGTCAAACGGCACCATGGGAATGAGGTTGGTGAAGCCCAACAGGATGTTCACCCACATCAACCAGAACAGCAGGTTGGCAAGGAAGAGCAGACCGGAGGTACCGAACACCGATCCAACAATGCCGTCGCCCGCTTGAATCAGGGTTTCCTCAAACGGGTGAATGGCCACACCGTTGAGTTCGAAGGGAATGATGAGCACGCTCAGGACATGAAACGGAGCGGCGAGCACACGCTGCCCAATGGAACCCTCCCATCGCGGCGAAAAGGGGCCTGCAAGCCGGTCAATGCCCGAAGTGGACGTTGACAGTCGCTCCACCCCAAG
>Ga0181570_10003197_pt1 | contig 12619 bp, 10 predicted proteins | sample 101ome_18_FD_148667 | JGI IMG/M metagenome (GOLD analysis project Ga0181570, IMG submission 148667) | Coastal salt marsh microbial communities from the Groves Creek Marsh, Skidaway Island, Georgia - 101406AT metaG (spades assembly) | ecosystem: Environmental > Aquatic > Marine > Intertidal zone...
TGATGGGCGGCGGGTTAGGAGGAGGCCAGTCGCAGCAGCAGCAACAATTGTACCAGCAACAACAATACGCCATGCAACAAGCGATGATTGCGCAGCAACAACAGTACTATCAACAACAACAACAGCAGCAACAGCAGCAGCAACAACAACAACAGGCACAACCGATTCCTTTGCGAAAAATTGGAGACTGGCAAGAGTTGGACGACGGTTCCGGGCGGATATATTATTATTCCGCGGCGACGGGAACATCCACCTGGGAGAAACCAGACGGATTCTAATAAAGCACGCAGAGCGGCGTCTTCGTCATCGAACAACATACGAGAAAGAGAGAGAGAGAACACTTTTAGGTAAAAGTACACATATAATACAAATACTATACATTACAAATAGTCAGGCTGCTTTTATCATCATCATCATCATCATCATCATCATCCATCGTCGCGCTGTTTACCTACTCGTCCAAACTCACGAACACCTCCACCCGTTTCGGAAGCGTCTCTTTCGTACACGCCGCGTCTCCCGCCTCGCACTCCATCGGCGCCGGCGTCGACAAGTCCACCACCCCTCTATGCGTCGTCAACACTAACCCTAACGCGTACGCAAACACCGTCGCAAACAGCAACGCTCTGCTCGCCATCGACGGCGTCTCTCGCGTCTCTTCCTCCTTCGCCTTCGCGTATTTACCCAGAATGTCTTTCGTTTCTTCTCTCCTCTCTCTCTTCGCCTCTCTTATCGTCGACGTCGACGACGTCTTCAAAGCCGAGGGGGGGTTGTACAAGGCGTCGATCTTCGCCTGGTTCTCTCGAACCACCTTCTTCTCCTCCAACTCCATGCCTCTCTTCCACACGTAAATCTTCTTTTCTTCTTCTTCTGAATCTTCTTCTGGTTTTGGTCGTCGCCCAATCTCTTCGATCGTTTCCTCCGGCTCGAACGCGACGTCGTTCAGATCCGGGAAAAAGTTTGGTATCGCGTATCGAATCACCTCTTCTCCTTTCACCGTTATTTTTACCATTCTGTTGTTGTTCTTTTTCTTCTTCTTCTTTCCGTCATCGCTCTCGTCGTCGTCGCCGCTGCTCGACTGCTTCTCTTCTCCGCTCGTCGCCGAAGCTTTCGTTCTTCTTCTTCTCCTCCTCCTCCGAGCGCTCCCACAAAAACCGCTCAAATGCTCTCCTCTCTTCTTCTCTTTGCTCTCCTTCCTCTCCGCGCTCGCCGAAGCGAAACAGAAGAGCGGCTTCCGGAGAGCATAAACGAGCGGCGAGTTCATAAATCTCCGTATCTCTTCTTCTTTTTTTTTTCTGCGGAAACCCACAAAACTCAACACAGATTGGATAAACTCAAATATCACGCTCACGAAGAGGTAGAGAAAACACACACAAAAGATTTCTCGCACATGCTCCTCTCTTCTTCTTCTTCTGTTTCTTCTTTATCGCGTTTTGCCGTCGTGCCGGCGGAAGCTCTGACGAGAAGAGGAAGTAGAAGAAGCAACACCAAAGCTTTGGCGCCGGGAAATGGAAAAACAGTTACTACTAATAATGCTGGAAAAGAAGTTTACGTGCACATCGATTGCGATAACGTCCGGCCGAGGTTTACTTATAATAATAACGCCGCGGAGAATAACGACGCGACGCGGTTCATCTCGGCGTTTTATCGGTGCGCGAGCGCGTACGGCGACGTGGTTTCGATGACGTGCTATGGAAACTCGAGCACGTTTCGGGAAGAAGAAGAAGGAAGAGGAGATGAAGATGAAGAAGCGTCGTCTTTGAAAAAGTACCGCCAGAGTTTAGGGGAAGCCTTAGAACGAGTTCGCATTGAAGGGACAGACGTGAGAGTCGTTCGAACGCTCTCGCGGAGAAAACAGAGCGCGGATGTGCGTTGTGTGTCGGACGTGGTGAACGCGATGCGCGGCGGGAATACGTTCAACGACGACGACGAGGATGATGATGAAAATACGCCTCGTAAAATCGCGTTTATCGCGTCGAAAGATGCCGGATTGTTGAAAGAAGCGGCGTCGGCGTACGTGAGGAAGATGGGAGACGTGATTGTCTGCGGTGATTTTATAAACGTAGGGATGAGAGAGATTGATGTTCACCCGATCGAGGCGGCTTATCGCGAGTTGGTAGAGGAGAAGATTGGAGCGAGCGGCGGCGGCCAGAGAATAAAAGGCAGACCGGCTTCGGAGGCGCTCGCGATACGCTCGCGATTGGTAGCTTGGAAAGACCCCGAGAGCGTGTTTTTCTACGCGAGCGACGATGAAGATAACGGTAACGGAAAGAAAAATAACCCGATGCGAAAACGGCGGCGGAGAGAGGACCCGTACTTATTCATGATTCCCGGGCCTTCGTCGAGCGAGGCGAGCGAAAACGACTGCGTGCGAGGACTCCCCGCCTCCATACAACCCGACATGCGCGACATCATCGCGCGGTACCGCAAACGAGAAGAAAGCACCAATCGAATAAGCGTAAAAGACGACGATGACGAAGAAGAAGAGTCGCAACTCTACAAACTCTTAAAACGAGAGGCAAAGAAAAATCTCCGCGTCCGCTCCAACCCGTGTTTAGCTCACGCCTCCGAAGTGCTCGTTTATTTCGACGCCGGTCCAAAATTAGGCGCAGTTTTCGCCAAATGGCTCGAAAATGGTGATTTGGAGATGTTGTGTCGATGATTTGATGATTTGATGATCTGATGATGATGATGATGTGAGATGTGTGCATAGTGTATTTTTAGTGATAGAAGAGATAGAAAAACGTCATTAAAGGCAATTGCGTATAAAAAAGAATGTTTGCAACTCTGTCGTCGCACCAATCTCTCCTCCTGGCGCACAGGCGCGCGTCTTCCTCCTTATCTTCTTCTTCTTCTTCTTCATCTTCTTCGCGGCAAAAACGCATCGTCGTCGTCAAAGCAGCCGCTGATAACGACGACGCCGACGATGAAGATTCGATTTCCGCCATCGAACAGCGCTTGAAAAACTCCAAAAACAAAGTCAAACTCACCCCTCAGGAGAAGAAAGAGCGAGACTCGGGATTCCCGAAAGCGGACCCGTCTCGAGTCGGGCGACCGGCGACGCTGTTCGACGATTTAGGCATGAAGCGATCGTACCCGTCGCCAGGGGCGAACGGAATGCTGAGCATGTGGGAGGGAGATCCGGAAGGTTGGGAGAAGATGGAACCTTTGAAAAGGCTGTGGGTGGTGTGGAGCGGCGAGAAAGGGTGGATGTACTGGATGAACCAAGGGAGCTTGTATGGCGCGGCGTTTATCGCGTTTTGCTGGGTGTGCTTTAGATTTGTGGGGCCGATTTTGGGATTGTACGAGTTGAAGTAAAAAATGTTCGTTCGTTGTTATGGGCGAGAGAAGCTACTCTCGCTGGTCGCGCGGCTTTACGTGTTCATATGTTATTTATTGTTTAAAAATACACACACGTCATCATTATCGTACTACGCTTCGAAAGGCAGAGAACGCTATTTGTCGGTATTTTCGTCGTCGTCGTCGTCGTCTTTGTCTTCGTCGCTGCTACTACTGCTAGTATTATCGCTATCGTCGCTACTATCTTTTTCTTCGCCTTCCTCCAAGCTTTGTAAACACTTTTCTTCTCGTTTACACAAATCTTTAAACTCTTTCGTCAACTTCAAGTACTCTTTCCTCTTCTCGATGTGATCGCGTTGGTCTTCCGCGAGCAGCTCTTCCGCGCGTTTCTCGTTATTTTTTCTCCTCTCCGCGTTGTCGGCGGTTTTCGACACCGCCGAGGAGATGTCTCGCAACGAGTCTCGCAAGCTTTGCTTTCCGATTTTCGTGTCCAATAAATGGAGCTGTTCTTTGACTGAGGTCAAGAGACTGATTTCCTTCGCCGCGTGTTCGTTTCGTTTAGCCAGAGAGTTGTACAAAGCAAACTGTCTCTTCGTTTCGCGAAGCTTGTGCGTGACGGCGTTTTTGAGCTCTCGAAATCTCGTTTCGTATTGCGCGAGCTCAGCCGAATGCGGAACGTCGTCTAACCGTCTCGAAAGGATGGCGTTTTTCTTGCTCCGTTTCGCTAGTTCGTTGACGCGCTTGTCGCGTTTTTCTTGTTCTTTCTCGTATTGCGAGGAGGTTTCCGCGATTTTAGCGAGTTCGCCCGACTGTGCGCGCTCTTCGTCGATGGATATCACCTTCGCTTTTAAACTTTTTAATTCTTTCTTGCACGTCTTGCGAAACGACGCCTCTTCCTTCTTCAGAGCGGCTCTGCGTTTGGCCATGTTCGCCAACGCGTCCACGAGTTTCTTTTGCGCTGGATCCACGACGCTGTTTTCGAGTTCTATTCTTTTGGAAATTACGGTCTCGTTCTCTTTCTTTGCGTTTTCGTACGCGTCCTTCGCCTGCTTCGTATTTAATTCTGCCTCGTCCATCTCCTCTCGCTTCGAGTCCAATTTGCGCTTCTCCATCTCCAACCGTCTCGCGACGGCGCGCGTGGCGCGTTCTATGCGCAGAATTCTCCCAGCCGCGCCTGATAATCCAGCGAAAGATGACGATGATCCCGGCTCACCATCGAAGTCGTCGCCGAACGCGTGCATCGCTTTCGCGATCTCGTCGCCTTTCATTTTCATCAACAACTCGGCGACGGAATTCGAGGACACGTTGCTCGCGTTTTCATCGTTTTCATCGTTCTTCACCAAATATTCCGACAGCATTCGTTTCAACCTCGCCTCTTCGCGTTGCGCGAGTTCCTCGTCCGTTAATCCGAGCATCTCGTCCGCTTCACCTCCTTCTACCATCGAGGAAGACGTTCCTTCGTCGCCTCCGTCTTTCTCCGTCTTTTCGCTTCTATTTCTCGCCGCCGCTTCTGCGGCGGCGCGCGTCGCCAACGCCGACGACCCGCCCGCTCGAGTACCGTACAGCCTACTCCTCCCACTCACGCGATGACCAAATTCCATGAGACACCCGTTCGTCATTTTTTCCTCCCCTTCTCGCTCTAAATCTCTGTTCAAATTTGATTCCGCGGCTCTGCGCAGCGTCCTCGTCGTAACACTATTCCGTTGTAACTGTATCGAGCGAAACGGATCCCGCATCCGCGTCGTCGTCGTCGAGCACAAAGCACTCGCTCCAAAACCATCGCTACTCCTCGCGGCCGCGCTCCAACGGCTTCTTCTTCTTCTATTCCTTCTCTTTTCGTCTTCTTCTTCTTCGTTTTCTTCCATCGTTTCTCTCGTCGATACCATCGCTCGTTTCGTCAGCCACTGCACCACCGGGAACACATTCTCCGAATCCAAACCGACGATTTGGTGCGCTCTCAGCGGCAGCGGGCACCCAATCTCCCGCAAACTTCGCTCGACATCTTCCGCCAGTTTCAGTTTTTCTCCCACGTTGAGCTTTTCATTCGCCCGTTTCTTCTGTTTGATCGTCTTCTTCGCGTCTTCTTTTCTCCCCACGTCCACGCGACACCTTTGCAACAGGAAAACGCATCCAAACAACAGACGCTCGAAACTGTCTCCACTGGTTTCATTTTCCTCATCGTTTTGTTGAAAGTGCGACAAAGAGAAGAGCGAAAAGATGTCCTCCAGCGTCCGCTCTTTTTTGAAGGAACGACCGAAGTCGTCGTCGCTCTCGTTGTCGAGAGAAGTCATGCCTTTTTTTTCTGTTGCATTTTCCTCACATTTTTTCCCTAAAACGCAATGAGCGGAACAACAACAACAACAACAACGACGATATCGCTCAACGAAACTTCGGCGAGGAAAGTCTTCTCGCACGTGCTCTCGCACCCGCACGCGGACGTTTCCGGCGCGCTCTTATGCGGCGCTGTTTCTTCTTCTTCTTCACAAAACAACAACAACAACAACAGAGAAATAGTAGACGCGATGCCGTTGTTCCATTGCGAGTCGATCGACTGCGCGGCGATGAATGAAATCGCCTTGACGCAGGTTCAAAAGTACGCGAAAACGAGAGAGATGCGGATTTGCGGGGTGTATTTTGCGAGCGGGAATTTTAATACTAATAATAATAGTAACGTTAATAGCGATAGTAGCGGTGATCTTCTTCCAGATCGCGCGAAAGGATTGGCCGATGCGATTGGAAAAGCTGCCGCCGCTTCCTCAGAAGGAGGAGGAGGAGGAGGAGGCGAAGTCGACGAAGTCCAATGTTTACTCCTGGACGCCGGGAAGCTGAAACCATTCCTCGATGCCAAAACAACGACCGCCGTCGTCGCGGCACCGTTCAGAGTGTTCAGCGGTAGTAACTATAGCAATAATGGTGGGGAATTGAAGCAACGCGCGAACGCCGTCGTTCGGTGTTCTTCGAACGCGTTCGCGCTTCCTTCTTCTTCTTCGGAACGACGACAACCGGTGTATGACTTTGACGACCACTTCGACGATATCGGGAAAGACTGGAGGAATAACACAAAGGAGGCATAAAATAGGTACTCTCATTATTAGCTTGGAAAACTACTGCATACTGTTTAGATCTAATATTCACAAATGTTGTTATTATATATATTACGCGCGAGCGCGCTTCTTCTCTCCTCTGCTGTGTTTGGGGAAAAATCCGATTTTTAGAGAGAGATCACCCCCCTCTAACCGCGCTTCGTATCCGCGAAGAAGAATAAGAAGAAGAAGAAGACGCAAACGCTCTCTCTCTCTAATGACCTCCACCTTCCTGTTGCGCCTTAAAATGTCTATACTCCGTCGGCCACACCGTCACGTACGCCGTGGCAAACACCGCACCCATCGCGTGGTACACCGGAAGGATCGACCCGGTTTTGATGTACTTTTCCCGGTACTCGGAGAGGAAAAGCTTGGCGTTTTCTTTGACGGCGTCTTTGGTGATTGTTTTTTTGAGGAAATCGGGCACCTCTTTCACTTTTAAAGAGCCGAGCTGACGGAAGAAATTGGAGGCGGTGGTGTACGCCATCGGTCGTCGTTTGTCTCTCAGAGTCTCTGGCGGGGAAAGTGAGGTTTTGGAAAAAAGAGAACTCTTTATTATTGGTGTGTGTGAGATACGCGCGCGCGCGAACGGCGGGGAGTGCGGCTATATTAAAGTAGTATTTTCCTATTACATCTTTCTTTCTCTCTCTTGCGATTTTAAAAAGCACGCGCGCATGCACATCATCACTTTTCTTTCTTCGTTTCCGCATTCTTCTTCTTCTTCTTTTCCTCCTCCTCCGCTTTCTTTCTCTTCCAACTCTCCGGCCGGACGAGAACGGTGAGCGCGATCAAGACGACGGACAAGACGTGAATGCACCAATACATTCCATTCCACGCGCGCATGCCAGCCTCAAACTCGACCAACTGAAATGCCGGGGTTAAGTAGAGCAAACCAACGTGCGTCATAGCTAAGCTAAACAGTTTCCAATATTTGACGAATCGTTCGGACATGTAGTCGCGTTGCCATTTGTACGTTTTGCGCGCGCAGTAAATGATCAACGCGGTCGAAGAGAAGAACATCCAGTACCCGGCGCTGAGGCCGTGCCAGATGCCGGAGACTAATTGCGTTAGAAGAAGTTCGACTAATCCAGGCTTTCGGTTTTTATTACCGCTCGTTCGCACTCGGAATCGGTGGATGCGATCGTAGCAGTAATGTCGGAGCCAAATCCCGGTGCGAATGTTCCAGTGCGAAGGAATTTCCGCAAACGTGTTTGCAAAATCCACACCGAACGGATGCACGTTCGTCATCGCGTTCCACTCCTCCGGTCCTTCTCTGCCTGTGATGGACTTCTCCGTGTTAATTCCGTTATACGCCAATCCGCACGCAGCCGCGGACGCGTCCGCAAACATCCACACGAAATAGTACTTATACTTCCCCGCCGCGCCCGCCACGTAAACCGTCTTCAACTTTTTCCACAACGACATCATTTCCCACTCGTTACCGTTTGCAAACACATCTGGTAAACTCACGAGACCGGCTAAATACAAGTGCAAAGCCAAACACATCATCGCGCCTATAAATCTTTGCACCGTCAACACCATCCAAGTTCTCGGCCATCTCGCGTTGTGCGTCAACTTATTCCTCGGCGAATTCGGATCAAAGATACCTTCCTCGTGCAGCCACATCCTAAACGTTTTAAACTCCAACGTCGGTCCGGAAACTAACGTGCACGGAAACATGCACCACGCCAAATACTCCAACGTCTTCGGCGCTTCCGATAACTCGTGCTTCTTCATAAAAGGCGACTTCTCCGCGTCTTCCAACCGGTAATCCTCGAAGTTCATCGCGCAACTCGTCAGCTTCAAACTCAAAACCATCAGCAACCCGGTGATGTCGATGTTCCCTCGCTTCCACTCGCCCCCACTGTCCGCGCTGTAGTGTATGTACACGAGGTACCCGAACGACCAGAGAAACGTCGCGAACCCGACGCTTTTCCTCCTCTGTTTCGAAGCGTCGTCGCCTTTCGCGCCTCCAACTCCAACTCCAACTCCACCTCCAACTCCTCCTCGACCACCGCTGGTCGCTTTGAGCAAAAGTAAACTCGGCAACGCCATGTAAAACGCGTGCGACGTCGTCTTCCCGAACGTCATCAGCGACATCATCGTCCCGAACGTCAGCGCCATCGCGCCGCGCAACAACGAAGCGATGTCATGGTTGTACGCAAAGTTCTTTTTCGAAACGACGCGAAACATCGCGCCGATTGGCAAGCCGAGAAACAGAGCGACGGTGAAGAGAATCGTTCCGTTCGGTAACCCGGTCGATGCGGAAATCTGGCGCAAGATGGACCGGCGGAGCTTGACGATTTGCTCCGCGTGCGCCTGGAAGGACCGGACGAAAGGGTTGTCGACGACGAAGCGAGTCGTCGTCGTCATCTCTCTCTCCTCTTTTAATATTCTCTTCTCTCTTCTCTCTACTGGGGAAAAGTGAATAAGATACGTTTTTTTATCCATTTCCGAGCGACGACACAAAACGCGCGCGCGCACATCTATACAACACACGCGCGCATTAAAGGAGATATATATATCATTGATTCGAGATAATAACGACGATGCAAACGACGACAGCCTCCGCGCGAACTTTGAGCGCTTCCTTTTCTTCTTCTTCTTCTTCTTCTCGCGCGTTCCAAAATCGAAGAGCTTCTTCCTCCTCTTCATCTCCGTCCAAGAAGCGATGCATCGCGCGCGCGGAAAAAGACAAGTTCGCGAGAGACACCATCGATTTGTCCAAACGGAAAATCGGTCCGGGGACCGCGCCTCCGGTGAAAGTGACGTTTTTAGGCGCCAATAATTCCTCGGTGACCGTGGATTGTCCGACGGATCAGTACATTTTAGACGCCGCTTTAGATGCCGGTTTGGAGCTTCCGTTTACCTGTCGAGGCGGAATATGCGGGTGCGTATTCTTCTTCGTATACCTTTCTCTTTGTGTCTTTGTTTCTCTCTCTCTCTCTTTCTGCGATCGTTCAGACGCTGACGCAACGAAAATACAACTCTCTTTTCTTCCACACAATAATAAACAGCGCGTGCGTGGCGAAGTGCGTCTCGGGCGATACCGACCAATCGGATATCACCGACCTCGAGTTCACCTTGGACGAAGACGAACAAAAAGAAGGTTTGACGCTGTTGTGCATGGCGTACCCAGTCGGCGACGTCGTGATTGAAACGCAGAGCGATTGGGGCATGCGTGTCGGCGAGTGGAAAGGCGCGACTGGTGAGATTTTAGGGCGAGAACCGACAAAGTTGATGGACGACGATCCGAATAGGATTGGTTTGTAAAACGCGAGATATACATCATGTACTTCAAAATTTTATCTCAAAGTTGTCCGGGAGGAAGTTGTCTGAGGCGACTTTTCTCTTCTTTTTGCCCTCGTTGCCGTCGTCGTCGTCGTCGCGACGTCTTTTTTTCCTCGTTCTCCTCCGGACATCGCTCTCGAGGAGTATTCCGCAATCGCGTATTTTCCCTCTTTTCCCTCTTTTTTCGTTTGTATGGGGAAAAATTGCGCCACAAAAATGAAATGATGTCCTCCTCCGAGTGCCCCGTGGAAGAGACTAACACCCGAAGCGAAAAGAGCGACGAAATCATCGCGAACGATGACGACGAGAACCCCGCGACTGCCTTGTGGCGGCTTTTTCGAGAGGCGTCGCTGAAAGGCGGCGCGTGTCGCGACATCGTGGAGACGCATGTGATTTGCAAACTCAACGCGACGGATCTCAAATTCTTCTACGACGTGAACACGGAAACGAGAGCGTTGATTAAGAGATCGTCTCGCGCGGGTGATTTGAAGGAGAGATTTAAAATGGAAGAGATGTCGTCGATATCGACTCTGGAGTTTGCTTGGGAGCATTTTCCGTGGGGTACTACGATCACGTACTACGATCACGTGGAAGGGGAGGATGAGGTGGTCGAGTTGAACGAAGCAACTTTCTGCAATCGAGTTGCTCGAACGAATAAACTCGAGTTACTCAAGTGGGTGCGAGAGGAGAAAAAATGTGATTGGAATGCGGCGACAATTCTGGCAGCCACAATACGCAATAATATGGAAATGGTAAAGTATTGCGTCGCCAATCATTGTCCTATCGATGCGGATGCGTGTTCGTGCGCAGCCGAATTCGGTCATCTCGAGTTGCTCAAATACTTACGCGAAGAAGTCAAAGCGCCCTGGGATGTGATAACTTTGATGCGGGCTCAATTGTTTCTGAACCCCGTGACCAGGGTTCCGGGCGTAATAGTCTCTCAACAACTCGAGTGTTTACGCTACGCCGTCGCGAACAGATGCCCAGGATGGGTAAGCTATGCGAGCGATATCGATATCGTGAACGAGTGCCGACGTTACAACGAAGAAGGGTGGCCGGAACCGGAACAACGGACAGACGAACACTACGCTCTGATCGAAAGAATCCAAGCGCTGCGAGAAGCACTCGAGCGGGTGTAAATCAGTAAATCTTTTGAAAATTGTAATTAAATACTGCGCGCGAGTGTCGTTGACGGTTCATTTTTGCTTTCTTTTTTTCACCCCAACGAGGACTTTTATAAATAATCTTCACACACATCCAAGAAAAAGATTTACGCGCGCGCGCATAATATCAAGCATTCAAAATAATAATAATAATGGGGAAGAAGAAACTCTCCGGCGCGCAGAGAAAGAAGAAGAAAATGGAGGAAAAAGTGGCGATGGATGAAGCTCTGGCGGAGATGAGTCTTTTAGTATTCGGACAGATGACGGAGTTGTGGACTGGGCTGGTGGGGCATCACAAAGACATTTTCGTATCGCATGTGCTTCCGAAATTGAATCGAACAGATCTCTTTTTCTTTTCGAGGGCGACCATGGAGAGTCGGGCTTTGCTCTTCGACGCTGGGGTGAACGTATTGGAATTACTTTTGTATGTTCACGAATGCTCATCTATTTCGACGTTGGAGTTTGTGTGGAATGAAATGCTCTCGGGAGAGAAATGTGGGAAAGACGGCATCGTTAAAGATCAAGCTTGGTTTTGTGCTGAAGTTGCCTCGACGAATAAACTGGAGTTTCTCAAGTGGGCGAGAGAGGTGAAACATTGCGAGTGGGATGAAAGGACGATTATCGAGGCAACGCATGAAGGTAATCTCGAGATATTGAAGTATTGTATTGCGAATGGGTGTCCGCATTATGAGTCTGAGGATGTGGTTGAGCTGACGTTATGGTTTAGAGCCACTACTAAAGGACATCTCGACTGCCTTCGATTTCTTTTCGACGAGATGAAACCTTCGCGAGAAATGGAAGGGCACTTGGCAGCAGAAGCGTCTGGATGTGGTCATCTCGACATCTTGAAATACATTGTTGGCGAGAGACGTCTATCAAATGGGCTTAACATCTATCTAAGCTTGATTACGTGCGCTGCAAACAACGCTCGCTTTCATTGCCTCGATTACTTACTCGAAGACCCCCCGAGAGGGCTTCGGAACGCCCCCGGCGCTTGGATGCCCTTGGCTGGCGCTCGATGGAAAAAGCAATTCGAAAGCGCACGCTACTTGCGAGAGAAAGGATTTCCAGAACCGACAAACAGGCAATACACTTTCTATACCCAGAACATGGTGCTCCGGGGACATGGTGAGAATCAAGGATGAAAAAACACACACATTATTGCGTGGTGCTGAAACGCGTTTATATTTCGAGCGCTCGGAACCGACGAGATGAGAAGAGCACGCTGCGCGGGGCGATCCATGTCGACGAGATCACGCGGCATCACAGAACACAGATACGTTGTAATTATAAAGAGTTACTGAGAAAGAGAGTCACCTCTTTTCGCACCACATCGCCGCCCGCTCGGAAGTAGAGGAAAATTTTTTGCCAACACAACAACTCGAATTCGAATCGAAAATCCGTCAAAATCGCGTCAAAAATAATATCTAGTAGCACACAAGAGAGAGAGAGTTGCACGCGCAACACGACGACGAGACGCCAACATGTGGCCTCGCGGAGGAGGAAATCTCTACGGTGGTGGTGGTGGTGGTAACAGACCCAACGGCAACGGTAGCAACAACGCGCCCTATTCTCCCTTTGATACCGTGGACGATAAATCCTACGCCGCGAAATTGTACAACAGGAAGAACAACAAGAACAGAAACGCCAAAGCGGCGCTGTTTTTGCAAAATAACGCGACCGCAAACGTGGGGAAAATAATCGGAGGGATGTTGCTTTTGTTGACCGCGCTGAGAGTGTTTTGGTCTCGCGTCGCGGACGAGCACGTGAACATGTACGATC
>Ga0181570_10003198_pt1 | contig 12618 bp, 10 predicted proteins | sample 101ome_18_FD_148667 | JGI IMG/M metagenome (GOLD analysis project Ga0181570, IMG submission 148667) | Coastal salt marsh microbial communities from the Groves Creek Marsh, Skidaway Island, Georgia - 101406AT metaG (spades assembly) | ecosystem: Environmental > Aquatic > Marine > Intertidal zone...
GCGGGGTAATGCCCCCGACTCGATCTCCGCGGGGATAGTCTTTAGGGAGCGAAAACTGCTCGATCATTTGACTTTTCGGTGTCAGGGTACACCGGATCAACAGCAGGCTTTCGAGCAAATCATGGGTTGTACATTGCCGTTGACTCCCCTTGTTGCTGCTTCAACCGACGTCTGTATCATTCGCTGGCTATCGCCGGACGAATGGCTGATTACGGTGCCGCCTGGCGCCGCTTTTGGCCTCGAGACTGCCTTCCGCGCTACGATGCCAGGACACTACTCCTTGGTAAACGGGAGCGGCGGCTTAACGGTTTTCCAAGTAAATGGCCCCAACGTCGTTGATCTGCTCAAGAAGTGCGTATCGGTTGACCTCCACGTGTCCGTATTTCCCGTCAACAAAGTGGTCTCGACCAATTTTGCCAAGGCGACCTGTATACTTCATCGTACGACCGACGATGCTTTCGAGCTCATTGTTCGCCGAAGCTTTGCTGACTACATGTGGCGCTGGATAAGTGACGCCGCCAATGAGTTTGGACTCTGGGTGGAGCCCTGAGCGATGTCGATTTCCGTCTTTGATCTATTTAAGGTTGGAGTCGGTCCGTCGAGTTCCCATACCGTTGGCCCCATGATAGCGGCCAACCGTTTTCTATCGCATTTGCAGGCCAACACCGCGATGACCGCAGTGGCCGCATTGTCCGTTGACCTCTACGGCTCCCTGAGTGCAACGGGTAAGGGGCACGGCACCCACGGCGCAATCATTGCCGGGCTCCGTGGAGAGCATCCTGAATCGGTGGAGCCGGCGGCCCTGCCTATCTGGCTTGAGGAGGTAATGACAAGCGGTGAGCTACCGCTCGCCGGCAGTCAGTTAGTCAAGCTCAACTGGGCGGAAGACTTCCGGCTCCATGAGGAAAGTCTCCCCTATCACCCCAATGGCATGCGACTGACCGCGTTTGACAATGCCGGGTCGATTCTCGCCATGGAAGTTTTCTACTCGATAGGCGGAGGCTTCGTGGTAACAGCTGATGAGGCTGATGCAGGCACGATTATTGACGATGAAACTCCCATTCCCTTTGAGTTTTCATCGGCGGCAGAACTTCTTGAGATGGCCAGAACTCAGCGGGCGAGCGTTGCCGAGATCATGATGTCAAATGAACTCTGCTGGCGCGATGAGGCGAGCATCCGTGCACAGCTAATTGATATCTGGGAGGCCATGCGCGCCTGCGTGGCGAATGGTTTGATACATCAAGGCGTTCTTCCCGGGGGGCTAAACGTGAAGCGAAGGGCGAAAGAGTTTCATGCAGCTCTTAGCGGGCCACAGGGAAGAAACCTCATCAGTAGCAGTTTTGCGGCAATGGATTGGGTGAACTTATACGCGCTGGCAGTCAATGAAGAAAACGCCGGTGGCGGGCGCGTAGTGACCGCACCGACGAATGGTGCCGCCGGCATCATTCCAGCGGTATTGATGTACTTCGTCGAATTTAGCGATGTGGTTTCCGACGAAGCGATTGTCGACTTTCTTCTCACCGCCGCTGCGGTGGGTATTCTCTGCAAAAAAAATGCCTCGCTATCGGGTGCCGAAGTGGGATGCCAGGGTGAAGTCGGATCCGCCTGCGCGATGGCGGCGGCAGGCTTATGCGCAGTGCTCGGGGGCACCCCCGAGCAGGTGGAGAATGCCGCTGAAATTGGGTTGGAGCACAATCTTGGGCTGACCTGCGATCCCGTGGGTGGGCTCGTGCAGGTTCCCTGTATTGAGCGCAACGCGCTGGCTGCGGTCAAGGCAATTAACGCGGCATTGATGGCGCTGAGAGGCACTGGAGAGCATTTCATTTCCCTCGACAAAGTCATCAAGACAATGCGGGACACGGGCCTCGATATGCAGGAAAAATACAAGGAAACCGCGAAAGGCGGCCTGGCGGTCAATGCCGTGGAATGCTAGCGGCGAGGCGGAGACTCGTTCAGCCGTAACGCTTTCTCAGGATCCTTGCCGCGCTGACCATTGCTTCGAGTTTTGCCAGTGATACCTCGCGAGGCAGATATTTCATCCCGCAATCAGGCGCAAGTACGAGGCGTTCTTTGTCAATATAGGGTAGTGCGCGTTCCACCCGTTCGACGATTAACTCAGGGGTTTCAACTTCTGACGTCGATAGGTCAATGACGCCCAGTAGAATCGTTTGATCGGGTAGCGACGTGAGAACATTGCAGTCGAGGGAAGACTGCGCGGTTTCAATCGATATTTGTTTGCAGCACGCATTTGCCAACTGGGGGAGGAACGAGTAACCCTCAGGTCTCTCGTGAATGAGCATGGCATAGCCGAAACAGATGTGGACGCAGGTGTCGCCTTTAACGCCTTCGAGTGCTGCATTCAGCGCGTCGACGCCGTATGCTTCGGCCGCTTCTGGTCGCGCCTGCATATAGGGCTCATCCAGCTGCACGACGTCGGCACCTGCCGCAAACAAGTCCAAAACTTCTTCGCGGACCGCTGCCGCATAGTCCATCGCAGCCTCTGCAGGGGAGGCATAGAAGTCGTTCTGGGCCTGCTGGCTCATGGTGAATGGCCCCGGCACGGTAAATTTGATTTTCCGGTCGGTGAGACTTCGCAGGTAGCGAACTTCGTCTACGCTCACCGGATGCTTCCGCTTGATGGGACCCGTGATCCGCGGTACCGGCACGGGTTCCCCGCTTCGATCCAACGCCTCACCAGGATTATCTATGTCGATGCCCTCCAGCGCCGTGGCGAAGTGATTGGAATAGCTTTCGCGGCAGGCTTCGCCGTCGGTGATGATGTCCAAGCCCGCTTTTAGCTGATCTTCCACCGCTAGTCGAACAGCGTCTTGCTGTGCTTCGGCGAGGTACTCTGACGATACGCGCCAGAGCTCCTGGGCTCGGGTGCGTGGAGGAAACCGACCCTTCAATTTATCCTTATCGATCAACCAATCAGGCTGTGAATAGCTGCCAACAAGGCTGGTCGGAAAAAGCGGTAGGGAAGACATTTAACGGCACTCCATAGGCGGGCTTACGCGCCATCGTTGATTTCACGCGGTAGACAGGATCAGCGGGAGGCCTCTAGATAAGGGTCAGGCAGCCACCTCGGAGTAGTCTACCAGTTTTGTCTTGTAAGTCTCTCTCGGCAGGCTGCCATGGGCAACCAACCTCACCTGCGTTGTCACAAGGAGCCGCGCCTTGATTTCATCTTTAATTCGGCGTGCCAGCTCGGGGTTGTCAACGTCTTGGCCATGGGCCACCTCTACCACCACCGGTAGTGGCGGCGTTTGGAGGACACCACCCACGCTGGGTCGAATACTGAATATTCCCGAGACCTGATCATTGAAGCTATCAAGGACGCTTCGCACCGCGGTTGGAAATAGGTTAACGCCTCTCACGATAAGCATATCGTCCGTGCGACCGATACATCGAATTCTTGGGCCTGAACGCCCCGTCGGATTGGTTGCCATGTTCACAACGACGTGATCGCGACTTCTGAATCGTAGCAGCGGCATCGACTCCCTTTCCAGGGCGGTATAAACCAGCTCGCCCTGAGCGCCATCCTCCCAGGGAATCGGCTGACCGGATTCGGGATTTATCAGTTCCACATGGACAAAGCCGCGTGCCATAAAGTGCATGCCCTGCTCATCGGCGTCCTCGGCCCAAACCGAGAGTGACACGTCACCAATCCCCATGGACTCACGGATCGTGCAGCCAAAGGCATCCTGGATCGCCTTTCTCACAAAGGGATCACCCCCACCAGGCTCGCCGGCGGTAATCATGTTTCGTAAACCCAATGACTGGGTATCGATGCCTTGCTCCCGGCACCAGTCGATCAGGTAGAGTCCATAGGAGGGAGTACAACTAACGCCGGTCGCACCGAGTCGCTGAATCGCTGTAACCATGCGCTCCGTGTTACCGGTGCCAACCGGTATCACGCTGCATCCAATCTTATCAAAACCATAGTAAACGGCGCCGGCCACGAAGGGGCCCGCGTTGAATCCAACCACCAAACGCTGCCCCGGTTTGAAGCCCGCAGCACTGTAACCTCGGGCCACATTGGTCGCGTACATATCGAGATCTTTCTGGGTCAGGCCCAGATAGCACGGCACACCTGTTGTGCCGCTGGTGCTAAAAACGCGACGTAGTGAGTCGGGATCGGCGGCTATGTGATTGCCAAAGGGTGGAAAATTAGCCTGGCTCGCCCTCAGTTCGTCTTTTTCAGTAAACGGTAGCTCGGCGATGTCATCGAGGCCCCCGACTTTTTCCGGGGTGTCGAAGCCCGCCTCAGCGAGCTTCTTTTGGTAGAACTCGGAATGTTCTAACAGATACGCTATCTGCTGCCGGTAACTGGTTCGATCGAGGTCGAACTGCGCTTCTGTGGATCGGGTTTCTACTTCCGGGTCATAGATCTGATGGTCGCGCATGGGTTAACCCCAGCGCTTTGCGGCTGCAGCCACCCGAGCACCGAAGGCGCTGGCGGTCTCACGATCGGATGTGGGCGGAGCCACATCACCGCCTTGGTCGACATTGGCTTGGGTCATGCAGCCGATCGATGCGCCGCAGCGGTTAGTATCGGCGTCCGATCCGCCTGAATGATTGTTGCCCGGCATTTGACCGAGCCCTACCCAGACCATACCGTGTTGCATGGCGAAGGTCATAAACTCGACGAGGGTATTTTGCTTGTCGCCGTTCATCGATCCGGAGTTGGTGAAGCCTGCGGCGAGTTTGTCGACCCACTTCTGCTCCATCCACCGGGTGGAGGTCGCTTCCATGAAGGTTTTGAATACCGCCGAAGCCGATCCCATGTAGGTCGGCGATCCAAAGATGATGGCGCTGGCATCATCCAAGGTGCTTAAGGCAGTGCTCTCTGCCGAAGTGATCTCCGAGGCTTCTACGATGGCAACTTCTACGCCATCCACAGTTCCTGCACCTGCAGCCACCTGCTCGGCGACCACCTGCGTGTGCCCGTAGCCAGAATGAAAAATAACAGCGACCTTAGTCGACATGAACTCGCTCCTTGATCAACGATGAAACTGTTCGTTGTTGGGTGTGTGATCGCCCCCCAGCCACTGCTTTAGGTCGGCGTGGGCGCTGGCGGCTTTGTCAATATTGATCTGCTCAACGTCTTCGTGGTCGACCGTAAACTCAACCAGCAGGCCAGAGGGGTCGAACACGTATAGCGACCAGCAATAGCCATGGTTAAGCGGGTAGGCTTCACCGCTCGCAAAGTATCCAGCCGCTTCGAGTCTGTCCTTGAGAGCATCCTGCGTTGCTTGATCGACCTTCATCGCCAGATGCCTAAAGCCCGAGCGAGGAAGCTCAGGACCGAATTCCTGGGCGTCATCGGCATCGGCAAATTGGAAAAAAGCCAGGCAAGAGCCGTCGCCGATGTCGAAGAAGCAGTGGGCGTAGGTTCTTACCTTGCCGAACAGGTCGGTCTGTTCAGCCCAGGTGGCCACGAGTTTGAATCCGATGACCTCCTCGTAAAACTGTCGGACCGCTTCCAGGTCTTTGCAAACGTAAGCATTGTGGTGCAACGTACTTTTAATCGGGGCTACAGCATTCATAGGAATCTCCTGTTGAATCGATGTTGACGTCGGGCTCTAGAACCACTTGGTGAGCTCGATGCCGTAGCGGACCCCTTGGGCAGGCCACAAGAAGTTAAACTGAGGCTTCACACCCGGGATGCCCAAAATAAATGCTGCATCTGGGCCCGGTGAATATTCGGTGTTGTACTCTTCGTCGGTAGCATTCTTGACCCAAGCAGTGACTGCCCAGTTGTCGGCTACTTCGACACCCGCCCGCAAGTCGATCAAGTCGACTGCGCTTCGCGAAGAGTAGTTATTGGGTTCCCACCAGGTCTCGCCGAGGTGTTGCCAATCCGCGCGGGCGAAAACTTCCATACCACCGTTACCGACGGGTGCCCGGAACTGCAGTCCCACGTTACCCGTGACCTCACTGACCAGGGGCGCCTGATTACCCAACCAGTCAGCGGTGGGCGCTTCGGTGATCTCACTATCGGTCAAGCCAAGACCGAAGTTGAGCGTGAAGTATTCACCCAGTAATGCAGTACCCTCGAGTTCGAGGCCGGTGTACTCCGCTTCCGGCACGCTGCCCAGATTCTGGGTGTTGGTGTTGGGATCGTAGAAGAAGAAGTAGGCACCTTCCAACTCGTTGAAGTAAACCGCGGCGGACAAGCGTAACCGGCCATCCAGCAGGTCGCCCTTGGCGCCTACCTCAAAGTTGGTTGAAATCTGCTCGTCAAAAACGTCGTCGATGCCGGGATATTGGATGGCAGTGCCGACGCCCGTCTGGTTGAAGCCGCCGCTGCGGAAGCCACGGCTTATGTCGCCATAGACTACCCAGTTATCGGCGGGACGCCAGCGAAGAGTTGCCTTGGGTTGCCATGCGTCCCAGCTCTCCTTGCGCTGCTCTCCGTAAACGATGCCAAGTCCTGTTGTGTCGTAGAGAGCAGGTGTGAGGGCGGTGTTCTCGCGCTCGTCATGGTCATAGCGAGCGGCGAGGCTTAGCTCCAGGTTGTCTGAAAGATCAAAGGCAACTTGTCCAAACACGGCCCAAGCGAAGTTGTCCTGTTCATCGGCCAGAATGCCCAGCTGAGGACTTGGGTCGGTTGGATCGACAAAAACGGAAGGTCTGAAGTCTCTCTGGACGTTGAAGACACCAAGGCCGCGATCAATCTGCGATCCGGTCGAAATGTACCGATCGGTGGCGATCAGATAAGCACCGGCAATCCACTGTGGACCGTTCTCATTATTGCCGGTCAGACGCACTTCCTGACTAACTGATTCGACCTGGAGATACTGGTTCTGCGAGAGATCCGTGTACTCGTCTCCCGTAAGGAACTTGATGAATCCGCCAAAGGGGTCGTTGTTGAAATAGTTGTAGGGATGTTCGCGCGGGAGAAAGTTGAACTGGTCGCCGCTAGAAGTCTCCTCGAGATCGTCGTAGGCGGTCACGCCGCTGAGGGTTGCAAAGCCCATATCGAGATCAAACTTGAAGCTTGCACTTAAAAACTCCCGCTCGTTGTAACCCGGGTTGTTCACCTGGACCGGGATGTCTGTGTCATCCGCCTCGACATCGATGATGAAGTAAAACGCTTGGGTTTCGAGCTTGGAGTAGCTCACACGGAAGTCAGTCGTCAGACGGTCGCTGACGTCCCAGTTGAGGCGAGCACGCATTGAGGTGTCTTTGTAAGGGTCGGCCTCTTCACCCAGATACTCGTTGTCGATGTAGCCGTCGTTGTCCATGTAGCTACCCGCCAATCGGTACTTTACGGAGCCATCATCGGTCAGTGGTCCGCCAACGTAACCTTTTACACTCCAGCCGGGAGCGGATTCAGCACCGACGCGAATCTCCCCCTCGTGTTCATCCCCGGGTTCTTTGGTGGTAATGGTGATTGCACCACCGATCGCATTTCTGCCGTAGAGTGCGCCCTGTGGTCCGCGTAAGACTTCGATTTGCTGGATATCGAACAGCTGTTGGTTGAGCTGGGTTGGGTTTGACAGAAGCACGCCATCGATAAGTACAGCGGCTGCGAGTTCACTGTTTCGTGCCGAAGAAATCCCGCGAATGTTGAGGAAAGAGTTACCGGTGCTCTGGGTTTGCACCAGTGTCACGTTGGGTGTCAGGTCAACAAAGTCCTGGGGGGTCTGGATACCGGTGGCACGAATGTCGCTGTCCGTGAACGCTTTAACCGAAACAGGGCTTTCAAACAGGGATTCGGAGCGCTTTCGCGCCGTCACCACCACCTCTTCAAGGGTGGCCTGAGCAACAGCTTCGCCTGCGAGGGCAGTGGTAACAGCGAGGGCGATCAGTTTGGGGTGCATTTTCATGAGGAGTCCTCTTATTTTCGTTTATCGAAAATCCATTCGTTATTCGAACACGTAGAGTATACGCTAGCCGCTGGGATCAGATCACGGGAATCCAATCTGATATTCAAAAAATACCCCTGGCGTGACACGGCGCATAAAAGGCGTTCGTCTCATGGTGTAACAACGCAGAAGGAATGGTACCGATGACCGACAGCAACAACCGTCCAGCAACGACCAGCATTTGCGGCTGCGACGCCGATACGATCACGCTCAGGGGAAAGGATTTGGTTGACGACGTAATCGGCTCCTACTCCCTCACGGGAGCATTTTTGCTGCAGGCGCTTGGTAGTGAGCCGACTGCGAAGCAGTGTGAGCTACTCGATGCGGTAATGGTCACCATCATGGAGCATGGCTTGATGCCATCGGTGATCGCGACTCGCCTCACCCTCGCGGGCGCACCAGAGTCGCTTCAGGGAGCTGTTGCAGCAGGCCTACTGGGCGTGGGCGATCGCTATGGTGGCACCGCGGGCAAATGTGGTGAGTTGGGTGAGCGACTGCTTGGCGCTAACGACATGAACCAGGAAGCGGCTGCGATTGTGGCTGAGCATCGAGCGAGGAAGGAGCCACTGCCGGGATTTGGTCACCCGATTCACTCTGGGCGAGATCCGCGGGTGGATAAATTGCTGGCGATGCTTCCCGAGAATAGCCCTGCGTTGAGCGCCATGAAGGCGCTTGAGCGGGCCCTTACTGAGGTGCTTGGGAAGCCCTTGGTGATGAACGTGAGTGCAGCGCTCGCCGCCTTGATGATGGAGGCGCAGGTGCCCGCAAGCATCATGCGGGGCGTGGTGCTTATTGCTCGAACTGCCGGTCTTGTTGGTCATGCGCTCGAGGAAATGCAGCAGCCCGTCGGGGATGCTCTGTGGCACGCAGCGCAAGCCGCTGTGCCGTATTCCGAGTAGCAGATGACGACATCTGGGGTCATTGCTGTTCCGGTTGATGGCGGCACAATCGAGGTCACCATTCACAGTGGCGCGTTGATACCGGCGACTACGTTGTTGTGTGTGCACGGCTGGACGTTGGATCAGCACTCCTTCGATTTGCAGCGCGCTCTTGCGCAGAGCGAGATGGCGATAGCGACTTTTGACCGCCGCGGTTTCGGCGCCAATCCCTTACAACCTGACTTTGCTCGAGAGCTTGATGATCTCTCGAAGATAACCCTTGCGCTGCCCGGTCGGATCATTGTGTATGGCGTCTCCCAGGGTGCGCGCTTGGCCTTAAGAGCCACCGCGCTTGGAAAGATTGCGCCTGCAGGGCTGATCCTTCAGGGTGGGCACCTCGACGGTTATGTCTGCGAAGAGCAACCCGAGGAGACCATTCCCTTCGATCATTATCGAACCTGTTTTGCGTCGGGTGACGTCGAGGCGTTTCAACGCCATTGGGGTGCACACAAGCTGATCTCTGCGGGGTTTGGCGAAGCAGAGTCGAGGAATCTACGGGGCTATTTTTCTCACTATCGAGGCCTCGACTTGCTTACGCCAAACGCCCTACCCACGCCGATGGACCTGCAGCAGCGGGTTGGGGAGCTTGGGATCCCTATCATGACAATAGCTGGAAGTCTTGAAACTGGAGCCCGACAGGCGCATGCGGCGGAGATAGAGAGGCTTACCGGGGCTCACCGTTTGACTGTCGAAGGGGGAGGCCATCTCTGTCACTTGTCGCATCCAGACCAGGTCAATGCCGGTGTGCTGAAATGGTGCGCCGAAGTGTCAGCCCGGATCGGTGATGGCGTCGAGTAACTCGTTGGCATCCTTGAGATCATTTACCAACTGATCCCTGACCTTAAACAGTGCCGATGTCCGCGTTTGAGGGTAGGTGTTGGTGTCGACTTTTCCCGTCGACGATGAGCAGTTAATCGCACCAATGACGCCAAAGCTGGGAATAACCACGGGGCAAGCAATGGACGTGATGCCATAATCCAGCTGGTCACTGACCATGGAGAAACCACTGGTTCTGGCTTCCAGAATGGCGGTGCGCAAGCTCGCTGGATCAGTGGTGGTGTATTTGGTCATGGCGGTGAGCGGATACTTATAGAGAAACGCGTCAATCTCGCCATCGGAGTGCGCCGATAAAATTGCCCGACCCAGAGAGGTGGCGAGTGCCGGGAAGCGTGTTCCGGTGGCGGCTTGGGTCCGTATAACGCGGTAGGTAGAGACGTGTGTGATGTAGAGGATGTCACTGCCACTGAGCACAGCGAAGGACGCGCTGTCCCCGGTTTGATCGCGCAGCTGTTGCAATGGTGGGCGGATGAGATTGTCTATATTGAAGCTTTCGACAAAAGGCGTTGACAGTTCCAGTACCCGCGGCCGGAGAAAAAAAGTGTTGTCGACTTTGCCGACGTAGCCCATTTCGAGCAGTGTTATCAGGCAGCGCCGTGCCACGGCCGGATTGAGCTTGGTGACACGAGCGACCTCTGACAGAGTCATCTTGGATCGATCTCGGGAAAAGCTTTTCAGTACCCTCAATCCTTTTTCAAGCGTGCTCAGATACTCGCTCGATTGCCGATCACTCATCAGCCTTAACTCGTTACGTTAGCGTTCGATTTCCGCGAGGGCTTCTTCGAGCTGACTCACGTAGTCGTCAAACACTTGAATGGTCGCATGGACAGGCTCGGGCGTGGTCATATCGATCCCCGCTTTTTTCAGGAGTTCGATAGGGTAATCACTCGAGCCCGATCGCAGCATGGTAAGGAAACGATCCCGTGCCGGAGCTCCCTCTTCAATGATTTGCTTGGCCAACGCAGTGGCGGCGACGAAGGAAGTGGCGTACTGATAAACGTAGAAGTTATCGCCTCGCAGGAAGTGCGGTATTCGACTCCATTCAATTTGATTGAGTTCGTGTGCATTGACTGATTCGCCATAGAAATCTTCGAAGACCTCGGCATAAATAGCGTTCAATTTGTCAGCGGTGAGCGCTTCCCCGGCCTCTACGGCGGCGTGTGCTCTCGCTTCAAAATCGGCAAAGGATGCCTGTCGATAAAAGCCCCCTCTAAATTCATCGAGGTAGCTGCTCAATAGGTAGGCTCGCTCCTGCGGGGTCTCTGCCTCCCTTAGCATCTTTTGCATCAAAATCGCCTCATTGGTCATAGAGGCAATTTCAGCGATGAAAGTGCGGTAGTCGCCATAGACATAGGGCTGGGTACCGCGGGAGAGGTAGCTGTGAATGGAGTGTCCATATTCGTGTGCCAGCGTAGACACATCATTGAGTGTGCCCTCAAAGTTCATCGATAAATAGGGCTTGGAGGAGTAGGTTCCCCAGCTGTAGGCGCCACCGCGCTTTCCTCGGTTTTCAAAAGCGTCCACCCATCCTTCGTCAAAGCCTTTCCAGTAAACCTCTAGATAGTCCTCGCCAAGAGGCTCCAGACCAGCCGCGACGATTTCCTTGGCCTTTTCAAAGGACACATTGTCAATGGTCGGCGCGACAATGGGCGCGTACATATCCCAAATCTCCAGTCGATCAACCCCCAGGGTTTTGCGCCGCAGCCCCAAATAGCGCTGCAGCGGTGCTGAGCCCTCACGCGCCACTTTGACCAGCGTGTGGAAAACACTTTCGGGGATGGCGTTTGAGTAGGTGGCTGCCTGTACCCGAGTTTCAAATCCTCTTGCTCTGGCCTCAAAGACCCGCGCTTTGACATGCCCCTCGTAGTTTGCTGCCAGAGTGTGATTCAGCGTGTTATACGCGGAGAACAATCCTGTCCAGGCGTCTTGCCGAACTCGGCGATCGGTCGAATGAAGAAAAGCGCCATACCGAGACTTGGTGAGTTCGACATTTTCACCTGACTCATCCTGCATGGTGCCAAACTGCAGATCGGTATTATCGATTGCGCTGAACACCGAGGAGAACTTGTCCAGGGGATCTCCAGCCATAGCCAGCAAGCGTTCTTCGCCTTCGCTCAAAGTGTAGTCTCGCATTCTGGATTGCTCATCCAGATAATGGCGATACATCGTTAGACCCGGTTCGGCCTCAAGCATCTCGTTCAATGTTGACTCGGGAATGGCGAGCAATTCGGGAGAAAAAAACGCGTTAATTTGCTGAAACTGCGAATACAACCCCTGGGCCTCTGAAAATCGCGCGGCATTTTCCGAAATCCGCGTGTCCTCATTAGACTTAAGTCCTGCGTAGACATAGAGATTGCCAATGATCTGGCTAATTTCCTCGATAGTGCCGATAGCAGCCAAAAGCGTCTCGCCGCTTTCAGCGAGTCGGCCGCGATAGGCGCTTATCTCCGGCAGACGCGCCAGGAAGCGCTGCTTGTCAGCCTCCCATGCCGCAGCATTCGGATACATATCCGAAAGATCCCACTTATACTGTGCGGGAATCTCCTCGCGCTCAGGGAGTTCGTTGCCGCTCACCGCAAGGGGTAAGAGTCCAATGAGCGCGAAGACGCTCCAGCAAATATTGAGGCAAAGCTTTTTCATAGTGGTTTCCTTTTCAAACTACATCCATGTATTACCGTGGCCCCCAAGTCTGCGTGTCGTGGCGGGCCTAAAACCGGCGAGGCCATGAAGGTTAGCTCAAGCGCCTGCCGTAGGCGAGCGAACCCTCAGAGTTTTTAATCGATTTTTGTGGGCTTGGTGTCGGCCTTGGCGTACCGGTAGCGATACCCGAGGGCTGTGGTGTGGTAGCTGTCCAAGCCGCATGAGGCGACAGCATGTTCTTGGGTCAGGTCCAGAGATCCATCTTCGCGCACTATCGCGCTAGGGAGATGGATTGTCTGCACCTCGCCAATGAGTAGGGTGGTCTGATT